>Ga0066846_10000213_pt1 | contig 27655 bp, 27 predicted proteins | sample ETNtaG_33_FD_65489 | JGI IMG/M metagenome (GOLD analysis project Ga0066846, IMG submission 65489) | Marine microbial and viral communities from oxygen minimum zone, Eastern Pacific Ocean - ETNP201310SV76 | ecosystem: Environmental > Aquatic > Marine > Oceanic | place: Pacific Ocean: Eastern... | reverse complement strand
AATCATCTTTAGCCACTGGAATAATAGAGAAAGGGCACTCTGTTCACATATTAAATCCAGATGAGCAAGGAAGTCACGATGATAAGAAATGGAAACATACCGGTTTTTCGATGAGTTCAGTACCAGGTTTTCAGAGCCGTAAATTATCTAAAAATATGAAAACGTGGATTCATCAGAACGAATTTGAAAATAATACCGTGGCAATTGTTGATTGGCGAGTTCTAAATCACATTCATAAAGCCCTTGAAAGTAAAAAAATTCCATGGATAATGATGGATAGAAGCCCTCCTGCAGACACAGGAATACTTTCACTACTTCAATGGCCAGTCTGGAAAAAAAGTTGGAAAATTGTTGCAAAAAGTCGCTCAGCCGGAGCATGTGTAGTTTCTATTGGGCATCGCGATTTAGTTCGATCCAAAATCGAAATTTCTTCTAATAAATTCTCAATAATTCCTGCAGGTGTTGATTTAGAATTATTTTCACCAAGTGCCAAAGACGAAATATTGACGATGGTATATCATGGACGTTTAGACAAGCATCGTGGAATTTTAGCACTCCCAATGCTTGCTAGTAAATCAGTACAAGCAGGGCTAAAGGTAAAATTACATCTAATTGGTGAAGGTGATTGCTTTAGTCAATTAAATGAATTAGGAAAAATTCATGATTATATCGAAGTACGGCCAAACATTGAACAATCAAAGGTAGCAGAGATATTATCCAAATCACATATTGGGCTACTGCCTATGCCTAATACCAAATTATGGTCTATTGCAAGTCCTTTAAAGAGAAGTGAGTACGCTGCTTCAGGCATGCTTATTTTTGGAATAAATCATGCTGGCCATTCTTTTTCTGGACACGATAATATGGATTGGATAAAACTGGTTGAACAATATGATTTTCACACAGATGGCATTGAATGGTTCAAGAGTTTAGATATTGAAAGTATTGAAAAATTATCTAAATCAGCGAGGCTATTTGCCGAAGAAAATCTTTCTTGGGATAACTCAGTTGATGCCTTAGTTTCTTCATTAAAGGGTCAATTAAATTGACTATCATAGAGAATTTGCCACTTTTTCCTGACCTTTTCTACATTAAATTGAGTGGAAGCAGAAATCAAATCTTTAGCATCAATTTCCTGTGATAGAATTTCTTTAACTTTAGCAGTCCATTGTTCCATGTTTTGATACTCAGCGATTTCTACAACTGCTGGCAGTTCACTAACTCGGTCACTTACTAAGCACGGAAGACCACATGCAAGTGCTTCCAAGATTGCAAGAGGCTGCCCCTCATATGCTGAGGGGACAATCAACAGAGATGACCTTTGCAAGAGGTCTAATTTTTCTTGTTCACTTATCCAACCTTTTGCATCTACCCAAGAATTTTCATTTTGTTCTATTCCAGTCATTGAAATTTTCAAGTCAGGTATTGATTCTAATAGATTTTCTCCTAATTTTTCAGCAAATTCATGACCCTTGACAGGCTCATTGCGCCCTAGAAGTAACAAATGCCCCTCATCCCTTTTCACATCACCATTTGGAATTATTTTTGGGTCAACAGGATTGTAAATTACATTACAATAACCGATATAAGGTTGTAATTTTTCTTTCCAATCAGCATTTAATACTACTATTACTGAATTAGTTTGATTAATGAAATTACGGATGTCAATTGTTCTTTTTGAATTGGGAGTAGACAGCCAGTCTTGGAATTTACCACTATGGATATGAATAATACATGGAACAGAAAGTTTACTGGCTAATTTTACAAATCTCTTTTTTCGCCTCCATGACCAATCAGCAGCCGTGTGAACATGTACAAGGTCTACTGAACCTTGTTTAGCAAATAGCATTCTGCGGAATTTTTTCATTGCTTTTCTGTAAGCAAACCATTTTGAAATAGGATTTCCAACTACATGGCTTGACAATAATTCAGCCCTCCAGCCATCAGGAGGATTTTCTGCCAAGATTTGCATTACCTTGGCCATACCTCCTGGCGAGTCACAAGGACCGATGTGGAGTACCCTTCGCATATACCTACCAATGCTTACTGGATGAAGAGTATAGTGGTGAAAATAGGATGAATTTAATTTTTTTAAGGCAAGAAGTCAAAGTTAGAAAGGTATTGGCGATGTCATGGTGTGGGTCCCAGTTATTGCTGAAGCGGTACTTGGTACAATGGCCTTTTTTCCATTTCTAAAACATCAAATTTCGGTATCAAGATGGTTGAAAAAACCAATACAATACCCCGAAAACCCTCCAATAGAACAGTTGATGATTCTTTTACCAATTTGGAATGAGGCAAAAATTATTCAGGAAAAATTGAACAAACTTTCAACGAATACAGAAATGGCCTGCTCTCTCTTAGTGATCGATTCAGCGTCAACAGATAATTCTGTAAATTTAGTAAAAGATTGGATTAAACAAAATGATTCCAAATTTCAATCAATTGAATTGATAGAGATGGAATCAAGACTAGGAAAAACAACCGCAGTTCACAAGGCACTAACTCATTTGAAGAGTTCTAATTTCGAAGGCTTGGTGTTAATGACAGACGCTGATGCAACAATTTCTAAAGGCACAATTGATAGAATGTATGGTTGGTTTTCAGACCAAAATATAGGGGCCGTTGGTGCTCGTGCTATTCGAAGTCAAAGTACTGGTGAAGAGTCTCAATATCGAAATATGTTTGAAACAGTTCGCCTGGGCGAATCAAATCAAGATAGTACTCCATTTTTGGAAGGCTCTTGTATGATGTGGAGAATAAGTAGTCTTGATTTATTGTCGCTAAATCTCAATTCTAATGCGGACGATGCTCAAATAGCCACAGCTGTTAGAATGAGTGGTTCACGTAGTATTTTTGATGAGAAAGCATCGTTTGAGGATGTCGCACCACCTACAATCGATGGTCAGCGCAGACAGAAGATTAGGAGAGCTCAAGGCTTGCAAAGATTGCTCAAAGACCAAAAGAAAAACCCAAAGATTCGTAGTACGGGGCGTTTTAAGAAAATTTTCTCTACGCAGCATTACATGCATATCTATTCACCAATACTGGCACTTGGAGTTGGTATATCTGCCCTCTCAAGGTGGGCGATGGTGGGTTTTACTGGTATGCCTACAGGAATAGATGCTGCAGTTCATGCCTCATTAGGGGTCGTGGAGTTGTTCTGTCTAACTTCATGGCTCTGTATTAGACAAGGTGTTCGTTTGCCCTTACTTGGTAAGATAGGGACAATACTCACTGGTTTGGAATACTTACTGATTGCTCAATATAACTCCTTTAGAGGTAAATCATCTCACATGTGGCAGCAACACTCTGATACCAGAGAGATAATTTCCAAACAAAATTAAATTAAAAAAAGCCCCCCCGAAGACCGAAGTCCTCGGAGGGGCAGTTGCATTCCGCAGAATACATTAATTGATATTCAGTTCAAAGTATTAAACTTCAAGCAGTTTCGTCCATTGCAACTGAAACTTCGTTTCCGATTTGTGTGTTTTCACGGTTATCGAAAACTGTTACAGTAACAGTACATTGACCTGGTGCAGTTTCCCCACAGTCAGCACTGACCAATAGGTCTTCGCCAGTATCCCATGTGGATCCGCCATCAGCGTCAGTGTAGCAGGTTGTCAATGCACATACGCTACCTTGTCCGCCGTTAATAGATACCTTAACATCTATACTTGCGTGGTTTACGTCAGCGCCTTGAGACATAGTAACTAGTACTCCGTTGTCATCTGGTGCGTCGCTTCCACTAAAGGAATAGAGCGCCAGGTCTCCGTTTGTGTTACTTTCTGCTAGGTTAGCGGCCCATACATATAGTACACCGGCCAATACAACAGTAATTGCAACCATTAGGATAGTTGCAATGACTGGGCTTACTGCTTCATCATTTCTTGTTTCGTTTTTCATATTTTTGTCCTCCATTCCCGTTGCCGGGGGTATTTCTTCCACCAACTGCGTCATATATAATCTTGATGCCGATGAAAGTCCTTTTTTAGGCCAAAAACCGCGACACTGCGCGCTTATACTAGATGTTATTTTTTCGCCACTGGAGTGGAGCATACCATTTGTAAGCCGAATCCCAACAAAAAATAACAGGGAGAGATTCAGCCTCGCGGCTAAAGGTGAATAAAAGTGAACAGGGTGAGAGTAACGCAGAGGGGATGGGATGCACTCAACAGAACTTCTACAGCCCCGTTCACTGCCAACCAAGTGTTGACAGTTTATATTGATTATTACGCTTAAATTGAGTAAAATAATGATTAAACGGTGAAAATAGAAATTATTACTGAAGGGAAAAAAGATATTTTTCATTCAACGGTTAGAATTTCAGGGCCCCCATCTGTAACATATACGGTGTGTTCGAATTGACATATATTGCCGCCATCAGCACATGCCAAAACGTGATATGTTTCTAGGAATCTAATACTGATCAATTTCTTTATCAAAGCATTCCATTTGCTTTGCCGACTAGCCTCATCAGCTTCTGGAAATGGCTTTTCCAACATCGGAAATGCCCATCGCTCTGCAAATGGTAGAGTAGAATATCTTTCTTCAAGATTTCTTGCAAGTTGAGCGCCAAGAGGCTTCAATTGCCCTTTTGCTCTTGCCTTACGGGAAGTAGTTAGCCCGGTAAGTCTGTAGATATTAGAGGAATTTGATTCCCCCAAATTTTTGATAAGTCCCGATTCTCCTGTAGTGTTGAATGGCTCAATTGCATAAACCGACCCTTCTTCCACAACTCCTTTGAAGCCACGATTATCAGGGCCGCAAGCATATGATGGAATTGAAACACCAGCGTGTAATTCCCAAGGTTTTAGTTGATGACCACAGAGATTTCTAATCGGTTGAAATCCAGCATCAATGGAAGGTTGAGCAGCTGCAGCACCTACTTTGTACCAAGGAGTCCCAGGGTGCATCACCTCAACAGCAGCATCCCGTGCTTCTTTTGCTGCTTTGATTTGTTCTGTATGATTATTTGTATTTCCAACTTCTATTGTAAGAGCATTATCTCCGATATGCCCTTTGATATGTACTCCATAATCTATTTTTACACAATCGCCTTTGCTTAGAGTCATATCTCCATCCCATTCTTGCACAGGCGATACATTGTGGTCGGTAGTGAAATGTGCTGCTAAATCATTCACCGCAATAGTGCCAGGAAAAGCAGGTTTTCCACCATGTCTATGAATGAATCTTTCAGCCGCCTCAATAATTTCATGAAGTGTTGCACCAGGGACGACTTTTTCTTTCATTGCCTCCAATGTTCTACGGGCAACATGGCCCGCATCACGCCAATACTTTAGCGTATTTTCATCATCCATGATACCACGTCTGCTTGAGGTACAACGCCCTCTCTCATAATGGTTACCGAAAAACCAGCCTTTTCAAGACTATTTTTTTCAATAGATAGTATAGTGCTACCCTTCCCTCCAGGGCATTCACCGTCTAGCACAGAAATCGGTTTTAGATTCAATGATTGTGCCGCAAGTGATACAGTTCTACTTGGCTTTACGCCGCTTGGGTTTGCACTAGTAGCAGTAATAGGTCCAACCATTTCAGCAAGCGTCTTTGCTATAGGGTCCGCAAAAACTCGTACTGCTACCCTTTTTCCCCCTAAACGACTGTCGAGTGTGTTTTTTGCATCTAAAATAAGTGTAATACTTCCTAAAGGAAAATCATCTAATAGAGATATAGCAAATTGGGGAACTTTAACAAATTTCGATGCTTGTTTTAATGAAGTGACGCCTAGACTCACAGGTTGGTCATCAGGTCGTTTTTTCATTTCAAAAAGCGTATCAAGCCCTTCTTTGGTTGGGAGGCAACCTAGCCCAGGAAGTGTCGAAGTAGGATACGCCACAACTCCGCCATTTTCGAGAAGTTGACATAGTTCAGCAGAGATTTCAACCATATTCTCACTCTTTACTAACAAGCCCATTCAGTTACATGTTTTTTTGCAACCTCGGCAGCGAGATCTTTATCCTCAGTTTTCACCAATAATTTCCCGCTAGGATATAGTGTAAGGTCACAAGGACCGCTAAAAGTCCAACACAAGCGATTTCGAATCCCAACCTCGTAGCCAGCGGCCTGAATTTTACTACCAACAGTTTCCAAATCGATATGTTCTATTCCATCAACTTCAATCTGCCATGCAGCACGATTACCGCAAAGTTCCATGACAAAACCATCGCTCATATGTGTCACCTAATTTCACATCGGAGGTCGAGGTGGTTTCTTTGACTTTGGCGGCCCTTTTGTTGGTCTTTTTGCCTTTGAAGGAGGGCCAGAAGGAGGGCCAGAAGGAGGACCAGAAGGAGGGCCAGAAGGAGGACCAGAAGGAGGGCCAGAAGGAGGACCAGAAGGAGGACCAGAAGGAGGACCAGAAGGAGGAGCAGAAGGAGGACCAGAAGGAGGAGCAGAAGGAGGGCCAGAAGGAGGGCCAGAAGGAGGGCCAGAAGGAGGGCCAGATGGAGGAGCAGAAGGTGGAGATGCTGTTTGCTCAGCCTCAGGTACTGATTGACTCAACAAAGGGTCTTCTGCTGCCTTAGGAGCTTTTGAAGGCAAGGGTGGAGGAGATGCCGCTGTTAATACAGATGCAACTTCTTCTTCTGGACCCGATTCGCTAGGTTCTTGGTCAAGGGATTTAGAAAAAGCCAACAAGTTACTTGAATCAGATTGAGTTTGAACATCCTCTGTTTCTGTTGCTTCAACATTTTCTTGTTCAACAGGGGCCGTCAATGGAGCAAGTTCTTCTTTCGCCGCAGAAATAGGGGCTGAAAGCAATGGATCTTTTGATTGCCATGGCGGGACTCTAGGCGAGTCATCGTCCTCTTCAGGGGAGTTTCCAACTGAAATTGCAGTTGCACCTCCTGCCGAATTTTCTCCAAAGTACTCGGTCATTTTCACCTCAGAAGCATCAATTATCCCTCGCTCTTCAACATTGCCAAAGTCATCAAGGTCGGACACAAACGCGTTAGAGAACATACCCGCTCCAATCGAATTTTCAGTAACCCTGTTCTTATCTGCTTCAAATGTAAAATCGGAATCATAAGGTCCTAAGTCAAGGCTGACGTTATTTGACCTAATCATGAAAGTCCAATCACCCTTTTCCAAAGGAAACTCAAAAGAGAATTTTCGTGTTAGGCCAGGGCCAATAGACGAAATGCCTTCATCGGAATCGACTTTTCTCTTATCACTTGTTTGGATGAAAATATCAAGCCCGCCAACTGGAATGGACGCTTCATTTGAAATTTCTAATGATGCAAAAACAACATCTTGGTCATCATCATCAATTTCCATTTTGGCTAATAATAGACGACATTCTAAAGGCGCAACTCGTTGAATATGTTCATCTGACATGTCTCCCGCCTAACCACCACTAGAGGCAGTTGTACTTGAAATACATGTTTTGATGAACTAGCACTCAACGCAATTTTTGTCTAGTCTCAAGTGGTAAAGACCAGTCAACTGCGGCGACAGTATGATTTTTCTTATCCAGTGAAGTACGATGTTCTGAATTTTTTGAGCGTGCTGATAATGAATCACGAAGCCCAAACCACAGAGGGCCAATTATTGGTAATAAATAGGCTAGTTTACCAAAGGCCCGAGGTCCCCAATGGTGTAATTCAAGTGCAGTCCCATTATCATGAACTATTGCTATTCTAAATGCCCTTTGTCCAAAAGAACGTCCAAGACTTCTTCCAGAATATTTCCAGTAAAGGTAGAATGACATGAAAAAGATAAGCCATGTGACAAGGAACGGGAACATATAGTCTACAGATTCTGTAAGATAATTCCAACTAATAAGAACGCTAAGGAACTGAAATCTTGTAATAACTTCTAGAACTAAAGTGACCATAACAACATCGAGCATAAAGGCACAGATTCTTTTCCAAACAGGAGCGATCAGCATGCCCTCAGGTGCACTTCCAAGAACAGCCTGGGCCAAAGTACCTCCTCCTTGGTAAACCTCCACCAACTTATCGGCCATGTGTGACGGTAGGGTGGTTAGTTTGTCAATATACGCATTTAATCATTGGAAAGATGCCATGCTAAACAACCGCGCTCTTCAACCCAATCTAGCCAAGATTTCCATGTCGGGTCATGCCTTAATGTGGCTAGATTGCCAATAACAATCAATCCACGTTTGGCTCGTGTTAGTGCGACATTTAGACGACGTTTATCCTTAAGGAATCCAACCTCGCCATTTTCATTAGCCCTGACTGTTGAAAAAACAATAACTTCTTTCTCCCTACCTTGGTATCCATCAACACTTTTTATCTCCAAGCCACTATACTTTTCCCCAATTTCCCGGCCGCCTGCTTGTTCAAAGAGGTCACTCAAAACCCTAACTTGTCCATTATATGGCGTTATTATCCCTATATCGTTCGTTTGAATATCTCCAATTTGAAGCAATCCATCTACGATAGAGAGAACTTTTGCGGCTTCAGAAAAATTAGAACGGCTACTGCCTTCTTCATCTAATTCTTCTGTACCTTCTACTGGAATAAATGCTACTGGATGGTCCCAATCTGGCCACAATAAACCAGCAGGAGCAGGCCTTTGCTTTTTTGTACAACCATCTTCTAGTTGATTTTCATAGAATCTTGCACTAGGAAATTCTCGAATAGATGGATGCATTCTATATTGAGTAGTTAGCATCTGAGCGGGGATTTCACATTTGTGCAGGCGCTCAAACAGAGATTGGCCAAGGCCCCCAATCTCCGCAGTTTCGCTAATTACAGTTGGAGGGAGTTGTTTGTGGTCTCCTACGAGAATCAATTGTCTGCATCCCCTGTTAATCGGCACCATGGCACTTGGTTCGCTTGCTTGAGTCGCCTCATCTATCAATACTATTGGAAATTTTCTATTGCCTAATATTTGGTGGCCCGAACCAATCGTTGTTGCACAAACAACTTCAGCCTCATCTAAAACCGAAGCAGTCATTTCACCTTCAATTCGTCTCATCTCTTTGAAATTATGTTTGATATCCCTGTGAGCTAGCCCCTTTTCCTTGCCTTTTAATTTTGATAACCCTCTTCTTAATTCATCATTCTCATCTCTAATAAAATTCAGTTCATCTTGAAGCGGATGATGTTCCAATAAAGCATCTAAGGTTGCATTACGAAGATTTTCTCTAACTTTTACTGGGCGACCAATTCTTACTGCTTTGACTCCCAAATCAAGTAACCCTTCTAGTAGGTTGTCAACAGCCACATTTGATTCAGCACTGGCTAGAATAGAGCCTTGGCCTTTGTTGGCCAATTCTTTCAAAAGATGTACTGCAGTGTGAGTTTTGCCAGTGCCAGGGGGTCCTTGGATTAGAGTAAGTCTTCTTTGCATAGAGAGTTCTACTGCTTTTTGTTGCGAGTCATTAAGAGAATCCTTTTTCTTTAGACTATATATTTTCTTTTTACCCTTTATTTCGGGGGGGCGCTCAGCTGAGGAAGCGCAATCATGTAACGAGCCAAGAAGTAAGTCTCGAAGCGGAGTTCCCCCTTCACCTTCAGTTGAATGAAATGAGATTAGAGCATCATGCATTCTGTCATGGGCGACACGATTAGCCCCCCGGTCAATCCTCCATCTACCCTTTTTGAGGTCTTTGGGCTTTTCATTTACTACAACCCTAATCCTAGTAGGCCCACGATCTAAAACAATCCCTTCGTAGATTTTTTCTCCCCAAGGTTTGGTTCGTGAAATCAAAACTATATCTCCATGTCCGAATCGGTGGGAAGGCATTCTTGTTCTATCTGGTTGCTCAAAAACGACAATAGGGTCACCAAAAAACCGACCTTGAGTTCTAGCACTGAGTTCAAATAAAGTTAATCCAGCAGCAAGAAGTCTTTGTTTATTCCACTTTTTCCACCTTTCTTCAACCATCGCTGTTTCATCATCCAATTCGATTTTAATCAGTTTGGTAAATCTGGAAAAGTGATCCTGCCCCCTTTTCCATATATGTGGCATTTCATCATCCAAAGAGATTTTTTGCTCCGGAATATTATCTTGAGCACTATTCATTCGCCTGATAGAGCCCCTTTTTCCCATTTCTAATTCCCACCGCGACGCTTCATGATATCATTCGTCAATTGAAGTATATATTGTCCGCGAGACCCTATCACTTAAACCCTCTTTGCAAGGCCCGTTAATTGGTGGGTTAGGTGTTCGGGTGGCGCAAGAAGGGCGCATCAAATGAGGGAAACCTGTGCCCGTATTGTAATTCGCCAAATTCATCTGATGCAGAACAATGCTCTTTGTGCTATTATGAATTGAGTCGTTCAGCTCGAGATCAACCAATGGCTCCACCTTCTTCAAGCGATTCGGAAATAATGTCGACTCTACTCAATGAAGAGTTCGACGAGTTCGAGGAAGAAAGTGCAGTAGAAGCAGTATTAACTTTAGACGATATTACTGTCGAAGTAGATCAATTTGAAGTTTCAAGCGATGAAAATAGTGATTTTCAATTCATTGATAGTTCCGGGCCTACTCTCTCAGAAACTAAGGATTACCAAAAACCACAAGATGTCCAACTTGAAAAATCAGACGCCCCAACTAAGGATGTTGATTTCATAGTTCCCGACTCAAATCCATTGGAAGAAGTAGCAGAACCAGTACACACTGGTCAAGGCTCACTATTCTCGGTTTCATCCGAATCTGATTTTAGCATGGAAGAGGTTCAAAATTCAGCCATGGTTGAACCTGGGAAGACAAATATGGATCCACAAATAATCAATGAAATGACTGAAGATTCTAAGGTTGATTTGACCTCTATCGCAGTTGACGGTGAAATAGATACGCCAAATATTCCCGAAATACCTGAATCCCAACCAACCATTCAACTCCCAATTGTGCCCGATGTACCCGATGTGCCTTTAGAGACACCTTCAGTACCCGATGTGCCCGATGTGCCCGAAGAATCAGAAACAATTTCGGCCCCCGATGTTCCTAAACAGGAAGTTGCTAAAACAATAATAGAGAAGCAACCTAAACAATCACCGGCTCCAGCCCCACAACATAATGATAGAATTTGGCCATGGCCTGCAAAACAACCTTGGGATGAAAGGCAAGTCTACAGGGAAGTAGTCTCGATTTTGGAGTTAGTTAAGTCTGGTAAACTTGTTCAAACAGCCCAAACATTGGATAATCTAGGGCCTCATCTAAGCATAAATCTCGAAATGCTGATTCATATTGGTACAGTTATGCGTTATTTGGGAAGAGAAGAGCACTTACAATGGATGCTGAAAATGGCACAAACTGTATATCCTGATGACGATAGGGTCACTTCAGCAATTGCTCATTTGACGAATTAGAGGGATAGAATGGTATTAACTCCTGCGCTGAAAATTGATGAGGGATTATCATTAATTCCAGTAAATAAATCAATTCTTTCTTCAGTTCTCGAGGCATATAATGAAGATCCAGAATCTGCTTTAGTTGCCCTTCCGTGGTTAAATAATCATGTAGATATTCGAACCCAATTAAGAGATATGTTATTCGATGTTGAATCTCAATCAGATGGAGACCAACTACATTTTTGGAGCATTATTTTAGGGCCAAAAAAAGAATTTGCTGGACTGATAGGCCTTGGCGATGAATTACAATTATTACATTCAAATTATAATCTTGGATATTGGGTAAGACTTGGTTTTCGCCGCCAAAACATTGCTATTAGATGCGTTAATGAAATTTTATCATGGTTGAAATCCCGAAATGAATTTTTCCGTATTGAAATTACTGTACATCCTCACAATGAAGCAGGCTTAGCCACGGCACAGGCAATCTGTAAAAAATGGCAAGGCGAATTAGTTGATGAATTCATTGGAATTGAAATTGGCAATAGAACAGTCCCACACCGCATCCATATCATAGATATCAAGCAGGAGTGAATCAATTGTATAATACATGGTTGACAATCGACTGTGATGATATTAGGCACATGCCTAAAAATCAAGGACACCCGACTAGAAGTAATTTTGATGTTGAGGGAACTAGAGAACAACTATCACAACAATTTCGCAGTGGAATGATTGGCTTTGAGACTTGGATGGAAACACACCAATCCCCTGTTACTTTATTCATCATAGCAGATATGTTTGAATCAAAAGAATTTTCCGAGTGGATAGAATTAATTCTTAACAAATTCAGTGATAGAATTACTGTGGGTTGTCATGGATTAACTCATCGTTCATGGTCAGCATGGCCTGAAGATATTACAGGTTTTTCAACTGCATTGAGGCAAGCATCATCAATTTTACAGACAAATGTTGGTAAAAATTGGAGACCATGGTTTAGAGCACCTGGTGGATATATTGCCCCATGGATGGCTAAAGTGATTGCAGAAAATGGGTTTACTGTTGATAGTTCAATTAACCCCTCATGGTTGTTAAAGAAAAAAACAGGCAAAGCAAATAATTGGGATAAAGTCAGACAATCTTTTGTTGCTGACAAAATAATTGAACGAGAGTGGTTGAACAAGTGGGGCTTACCAGTAAATGGTCCAGCATTATCGATATTCCCGCTATCAATTATTGCTAAGATTGCTTGGAAGAAACTCCCCCCTGTTTTGAACATAAAACAGGCCCATAATGCCCCCAGTGAACCAGAATTTAAACTTACAACTGTATATTGGCACATACTTGACCATGGAAGGAAAAAAGGTAATTGGAGCCCCCCCATACCAAATAGTAAATTTTCTTTGAAAAATGAACAAAGAATTACTGAATCACTAAAAACCGCCAATTAAAGCATTACTCATGTTCAATGACGTAGCATGGAATAAACCGACTCGATGGCATCATGACCTTAGTTCAAATAATTTGAATTACCTCGAAAGGGCAATCACCATGGCCTTTTTTGCCGGATTGACAGCACTTTGTGCTCAAATTGCATTTAGTGTACCGTGGACTCCAGTACCTTATACCTTGCAAACTTTCGCAGTTTTAGCTACTGGTGTTTACCTTAGGCGAAATGATGCCTTTGTTTCTGGGTGTGTATATGTGCTTGCAGGAGCCATTGGCGCCCCAGTTTTTGCTCAAGGAGGAGATATGCTATTTGATAGTGGTAAATTGATTGCCAGTGGCGGCTATCTGATTTCTTTCCCGATTGCTTCTGCACTTGTCGCGGAAGGATTAGACCGCTCAAGGAATGCTGGAGTGGCAGATATTAAAGCACAAATTATTTGTTGGTCTTTAGCAATGATCCCAGTTTACTTAATCGGTACAGTTTGGTTGGCAGAATCATATGGAGTTGATTTCGCCCAAGCCTTTGAGTGGGGCGTTGAACCCTTTTTGATTTGGGATTTTGCAAAAATAGTAGTAATGGCTCTTATCACTACTAAACTGTGGTCCTATTCTCAATCCGAATCTTAGATTTGATTTAAGAAGTATTGTTTCTATTAGATATTATTATGATATCATATAGATATTGTTATAATACTGTGGTTGCTGGGGCTAACTGGTGAAGGAATGGAATCACAAAGCGCAGCAATGAATGAAATACAATTTAAAGACATAGAAATCAAATCACTGAGCGGTTGGCTTGGAATATTTGTCCATTTAATCATAGTCCCAGTGTTATTTTTAGGTAGTTTTGTACTTTATGCATTTGGTGGTGCAGGTATTGCTTTAGGAGGATTATTACAACTAGTTATCGGCTTACTTTGGTGTGTTATGTGGAATTCATATGTTGTAATTAATCCAAATGAGTCAGCTGTTTGTCAGTTTTTTGGTAAGTACGTGGGCTCAGTAAAGACGGAAGGATTCCGTTGGTTCGTAAATCCGCTGTATGAGAAAACAAAGGTCATTTTTAGAATTAGAAATTTTGAATCTGCTAGGCTAAAGGTCAACGATGTTAACGCCAACCCAATCGATATTGCTGCAGTAGTTGTCTGGCGAGTCTTTGATGCTGCGGAAGCATTGTTTGAAGTTGATGATTATGAAAACTATGTTCAAATCCAAAGTGAGGCCGCTCTTAGGGCAATGGCAACAAAGTATCCTTACGACATTATCGAAGAGAAAGATCTCGGTGGAGTTGCCCTTTCAAGCCATCAAGAAGTAGTTGCAACAGAACTTAGAGAATCGGTTCAAGCAAGACTAACTCGTGCAGGAATTGAAGTATTAGAGGCAAGAATCAGCCACTTGGCATATGCCCCTGAAGTCGCTCAAGCAATGCTACGAAGACAACAAGCAAGTGCAGTTGTAGCAGCAAGAAGAGAGATTGTTGATGGTGCAGTTGGCATGGTTGAACTCGCTTTGGACCAACTAAGCGTCAAAGGAATCATCGAACTTGATGAAGATAAGAAAGCGACTATGGTTAGTAACTTATTAGTGGTTCTATGTTCAGAAACAGACACTACGCCAGTAGTCAACACTGGCTCTTTGTACCAGTGAGGTGATTTGAGTGTTCGCTAACTTAGACAATGGAGTACTTTGGTCAATCTTGGGCAATCTAATTGGGCTGGTGTTTTGCGGAGGATATGCAGTATACACCTTTCTTAGACAAGGAACTCATGTTAGAGGAATAGGTTGGAAGAGTAAGACAGATTATCCGAAATCATACTATTTCACACTTGGAATAATGATTATTATTTCTCTATTTTCACTCGCATCCATCATCTTTAGATTGTACACTTATTACAACAGATGAGGGATGAAATTTGACCAGTAATTCAAGAAACTCACCATCATCAGAATACAGGAAAGAAAGGAGGGCAAAGATGTCAAAAAAGAAACTCCTCTTGAGAATTGACCCGAAACTCCATGATGAGTTAAGAAAATGGGCTGATGACGATTTTCGTTCTATCAATGCACAGATAGAGTTTTTACTAAAAAAGGCAGTAGCAGAGAATAGGCGAGAATCCAATGACTAATGGAAACGATGATTTTTGGAGCCAAGCCGACGCCAAAGAGGCAAATATTATTCAAAATATAACTTATAACATTCAAGACAGTGCAATATCTGGTGATTTGAATGGTTCGGCTAAACCAGATGTTACGACTCAACAAGCCCCTCCTGAACAGATAAACATTAATCAAGAATTATCGCAGCCACAATATCATAATAATCAGCAAGGGATGCCAACTCAAAATTCACCATCACAACAGTATTACAATAACCAACAACAAGCAATGCCCAGTCAAATACATGGCCAACCATCAACGATTCCTATCTCGCAAGGTATTGCTGTAGGCTATTATCCACAGACCTCAGCAGTTACAGCCATTGTTCTTGCCGCTTTATCATATGTTATGTGTGGCATTATAACTGCGATTCCAGCGGTAATAGTTGCAAAAGGAGCACTAGAAATTACAGACCAAAACCCTAACCATCCGGATGCTGGGACTGCTAAGGCAGCATTTATCCTCGGCTGGATAAATATTGGATTATTTGCAGTAGGCCTTTTCTTTTGGATGATTATAATAGTATTATCCGTTGCCTTTGGCGGCGTATGAATTATTTAAGTAATCTCGAGACAATTGTCGAACGTTGATTTTATGAATTCCCAAAAAACATTGTACTTTGCTTATGGTTCTAATCTCGATTATGGGGATTGGTCCAAATGGTGTGTTGACAGAGACAAGGACCCTTCTGGCCTTATCGAAGTCGAATCAGCCTTTCTCCCAGAGCATTGCTTGAAATTCCATTATTACTCAGGTGGCCGAGAAGGAGGCGCTGCTGATATTGTTGAGGCTAATTCAGGAAATGTAGTGCCGGGAGTTCTATTTGAATTGGATGATTATACACTCGGTTTAATGGACCGCAAAGAAGGAGTAAAAAGCAAGTCATATCGTCGTAAACAAGTCTATGTTTTGACATTAGATGGTCGGATTATCGAGGCATTAACTTACGTAGTTTGTCAAGAACGCATTCAAAATCAATTCGTAGAACCAACGTTACATTATGCTGAACTTATTCGAAACGGCCTTGAAAAGCGTGGCCTACCAACTATGTTTCTCGAAGCAGCAATAGACCCGAATATAACATCAGGAGAATTGAATGAAATATTTGTTTATGGGACTTTGATGAAAGGAGAATCTCGCCACCCCCTAATGATAAATAATAATGTAAAATTTCTTGAAGTCGCATCATCTAAAGGCAGATTATTGCATATTTCGGACTTCCCAGGGCTGATATATGATGCGAATTCTAATGTAATCGGGGAACTATATCGATGCAAAGAGGCCTCGCAAACTCTCGCGGAAATCGATAGAATTGAGGGATTTTACGGTTATGAGTATGAAGATTCACTGTTTATCAGAATAATTTCAAAAGTCGAGATAAAAGGAGAATCTGTTTGGGCTTGGACATATTTATTCAACGGCTCAGATGGAGAAGAAATAATTTCTGGCAACTGGCGTGAAAAAGACTAATTTTGTGAATCAAAATCATCTATGTAAGGCAGAAGTGCATAACTTAGTCCTTTCAAACTTTCAACAACCCTTGTTTCGGGTTTTAGTGCCTTCATCAGTACATTACGAGTTTCTTGGCTGACTTTCAGATCAAAACTTTCCAGCAACTCAACAATTTTCCTTTGTAGTCTACCACCAGTTCGGTCCCAATCCATTAGTACTGATATTGCGGCCCCTCCATCAATTTGGTTTCTAGTGCCATAGGTTTCAAATAGATATGTCACAACCCTTTCAATACTCCATCCTCGGTTTAGAATCTCAATTTTTCCAGTGAAACCCAAACTTTCAAGGGCTATTCTATCCTTTTTTCCTTCGACTAAAATTGGACAATCCAGTTCACGATTACGTCTCCTTTCTTCACCAATGGATTGACCAGCGACCATGAATCTTTTATTTGGGTCATTCGAACCATTAGTACGTCCTTTAGAATGCATGTTATTCACCCAGTTCTGCCATGATAGAATCTATGATTTGCTTAGAATCTTTTTTTATGATTTTTACTTTTTTCATACGAGATGTATGGCCACTTACTATTTCAATTGAGGATTTTTCAAGTTCAAATATTTTGGATAAAACATACATCACAGCCTGATTTGCTTTTCCATCCTTGGCTTGTGCAGTAACTGCTATGCTTAGCCTATTACGCCACTTGTTAAATCCAGTTATTCCAGACCTTTTCGATTCGGGTTGAACTTCAATATCGATTAGAATGTGCCCATCAAGGGTATTTTGTATGCAAGAGAAAAACTCCATAATTTCACCATTTTGGGCGTTCGATATTACTTCCATAAAGTGGACTTATTTTACACGCTCGGCGCGCTTGGTGAATGGAAATTAAAATTTCCATATTTTTAGTCATAATGTGATGCTGCGAACCATCCAAAAGTTCGGTAATATATTTGGTATTGTCAATTCCCCATAAATCCTTAAGGGGTGCTACTTGGACGGTGCAATTGGTCAACATCATGCCAGCAGACGACACCGTTTTTTCTGTGCTTTATGACAAGTTTATGTTTTGGAGTATTTTAGTTGGAATTCTAACCTTTGCGTGGATGTTTTACGCTATGGCACGATATCGCCAAAACATAGTACCAGATACAACTGATTTAGACCACATTGTTGTTGGCTCTTTTCCAGTGGAAAGACACAATACTAGACTAGAAGTTTTGTTCTATGTTGTTCCAACAATTTTGGTTGTTTGGTTGGTTGTACTATCATTATCATCTAACACACAAGTGTGGGTAATTCCAGATGAAGATGAATCATTCAACATGGAAGTAATTGGAAAACAATGGTTTTGGGAATTTAACTACAAAGAGGAATTGACATGGCAAGACGACCCACGAATCACCGGCATCGATGTTAACTGGGGGCAAGATTTAGTAGTCCACTACTCAAGTAATGCGGATGCAACAAATATGACAATAACAATTGGCGCAGTTGCCACAGATTATTCTTTAGATACGCAATTAGGTGTCAAAAATATTCAGTCGAGTTTTGATAGATTCAGCCATTCGACAGTCGAAATAACTGACTTGGAAGGAAATGTATTGCATACTTGGAATCATATTCCGCTTGGCCATCAATTGTCCACTGCATTAGGCGAGCATATGGTTGTACCATGTGACGATGAAGTAGTGCTTTCATTATTCTCTTTGACCAGTGATACCAGTGAACTAAACAGCACATACTGGGGAGTTCAACATTCTTTTTGGTTGCCAGAATGGGGAGTTAAAGAAGACTTGGTACCAGGTCTAAAAGGAGGTACTGTGATGTGGTTCCTCCCTGATGACCCAGGAACATTCGACATAAGTTGTGCCGAATTCTGCGGAATGGACCACTCGAAGATGATTGGAAAGATCGATGTTGTATCACCAATTATTGACGGAATTTACCAAAATTGCGACGAGGATACAGGACTCCCTAAGTCAGATGGGGGTGGAAATTGATGCGTAAAGTAGCAATCGGAATTTTAGGTTTAGTATTATTATCAATGTTTGCAATTCCTCAATTTACCGCGGCTCCAGGAGGGATAAATGCTTTTGGAGATAATGGCTGTTCATGTCACGGAAGCTCGTCTTCAGATACCACGGTGACTGTAACAGGACTCCCGACAGAATTCAACGCGAGCGAAACCTATTCTTTCACTGTCACTGTTACTAATGATGAAATGACACTCTGGGCAGATGGTGTTGAAGAAGATGGTTGGAACACCCGGTCTGGCGGATTTAGAATCCTAGCCTCAAAAGGTACTGTAACTTCAGTTGACCCAACACTGAGTCATGAGATGGACGGCGGACTTACACACACAGATGAAGGAAATAAGTTCAGGTCGTGGGACTTTGAATGGGTCGCTCCAGCAGACGATACAGTTTTTGCTGAATTTACTATCAATGCCAACGCAGTGAACGGCGGTGATGGTTCTCAAGGAGACATGTGGAATTCCTATCAAACATCGATTGGTGGAGTCAATGCTGGAGAATTAGCACCGAGCGTTAGAGCATTAGTATTGATTCTAACTGCGATTGGGCTCGCTCTTGGATTGGTATTACTGGGTGTCATGTGGGTGTTCTATTCTCGTTCTCCTGAAACATTCACTATCGGCAATTTCTGGTCTTACCTCAAGCCTTGGTTGTCAACCACAGACCACAAAGAAGTGGGATTATTGTATTTCTTATACGGATTCACTTTCTTCCTAGTCGGTGGTTTTCTTGCGCTATTGTTTAGAATACAATTAGCAATTCCAGAAAACACTTTCTTGACCGAGACAGAATACAATTCATTCTTCACATTACATGGTACAACAATGATTTTCCTCGCAGCAATGCCTATGATTGCAGGATTCATGAATTACGTCTTACCATTGCAAATTGGTGCTAAAGATTTAGCATTTCCAAGAATTAACGCAATGGGTCTTTGGCTACTTATTTTCTCCAGTCCTTTGATTTTCACCGGAATTTGGTCGGGAGAAGCATCAGATATCACATGGGTCATGTATCCGCCTTATTCATCACTAACCGAAGCAAATCTAGGCGAAGGAATGGCTCAATATGGTTCTACTCCGGGAACAACCGCGTTTATTTCGGGAATGGTTATGCTTGGAGCATCATCAACCTTGAGCGGTGTCAATTTCATTACTACAGTGTTTACAATGCGCGCTCCAGGAGTAACTTGGATGAAGATGCCATTATTCTCTTGGTCGGTATTCGTCAGTGTTTTCATGCTGTATATGTCGCTTCCAGCATTGGTCATAGGGGTGGTATTCCTACTCTTTGACCACACTATTGGAACGGTATTTTTCACCAGTGGTGGTGATGGATTGCTATTCCAGCACTTGTTCTGGTTCTTTGGACACCCTGAGGTATACGTCGTCATTCTTCCCGCATTTGGAATAGTTTCTGAAGTTCTTGCTACAAGCGCACGCAGATCTATCTTTGGATACAAATCCATGGTTCTAGCAATGGCTGGAATTGGGGTAGTTGGATTCATTGTTTGGGGACACCACATGCTCACTTCTGGTATGGATGCTTTCTGGCGTGCTGCCTTCATGGTAACTACAATGGCTGTAGCAATTCCTACCGGTGCTAAAATCTTCAATTGGTTAGCAACGCTATGGGGTGGAAGTCTTGTAATGAAGACGCACACACTGTGGGCGCTTGGATTCTTAGTAACTTTCACACTCGGTGGAATTTCAGGAATGTTCTTCCCTGTTGCAGGACTCGATATTCACTTCCACGATTCATACTTCGTTGTGGCTCACTTCCACTATGTATTCATTGGCGGGACTGTCTTCGCATTATTCTCTGGTATTTACTACTGGTTCCCAAAGGTCACAGGACGTAAGTTGAATGAAAAACTTGGAATGTGGCATTTCTTGATTAGCTTTGCTTCTTACAACGCAGCATTTTGGCCAATGCACAAACTTGGAATCATGGGCATGCCGAGAAGAACTCATTCATACATGGAAGAAACAGGATTTGCTGAATATAATTTGGCAGTCAGTATCTTTGCTTTCATATTCGGACTGAGCCAACTTCTACTCGCTTGGAATATTTTCCAATCAAGAAGTTCAGGAGAGCCTGTTGGCAAGGACCCATGGGGTGGATGGTCTCTTGAATGGTCGACAACCTCACCGCCACCAACACCGTCCTTCCACGATATCCCAACCCAAGGTGACATGAATGAGTTATATGGGCATCATTCAGACAAAGATTCGCTTTCAGAGAAGTTATGGAAAGGTAAAGCAAAGGGGGCTGAAGAATGAGTTCACACAATAATCATGTTGAAAATTCGACATGGATGCATGCTGTAATGATGGCGGGAATTTTTGCAGTGGTTGGAATTATTGCATTTGCCACTCTTGGAATTGGTGTAGCGAATCAAAAGCACGACGCCTATGATGATGCAAAACATGCTTACCATGATGCTATAGACGATCCTTTGACGACAGATGAAGAACTGGACCATCTATATCATGCGGAAGAAGAAGCGCATCTTTCTTTCTTGACCTATCGTGTAGCAGGAATAACTATTTTTGTAATGTGTAGCATATATGCGAGTTTCCTCGGAATTGGAGGTCTTGTAAATGCTTTACAATCCGATGAGGACCATGGCCACGATGACCATGGCCACGAGGGTCATGAAGAACATCATGGTTCTGCATCCCCAATTATTTTCTGTTTTGGTATAATGTTATTCTTGATGGGATTCCCAACTTTTGTGGTGGCATGTAAAGCATTGATGTCACAAGGCGGCACGTTCGCATTCGGTGATATTGTTTTGAGCATTATCGGTCTAACTTTCATTATGCTCGGTGTAGCAAATTGGTGGAAAGAAGACTTGCCATTCATCGGCCATGGCGAACAAGTTGCAACTTCGGCACCTTTCGAAGGAGAACATATCAGAAAAGCAGGTCTTTGGGTATTTATTATGTCCGAGATAATGGTTTTCGCAACTTTCTTCTCTTCCTATCTGCGTGTTCGCACAGAATGGTGTACCGATTGGGCAATTCGAGCAGCCGAGGAAGGCGATACATGTTATGGCACTGCAGAAGGTACAGTAGTTACAGCTTCAGACTTGTTAAGATATGATTTTGCAACATTGTTACCCGGTGCAATAAACACTTTCGCACTAATTATTTCTTCATACACCATCGTATTAGCATTGAAGACAGCCAAGAATAAGAATTGGGAAGCCCCTACAAATTTCATGCGTTTCCTATTGCCTAACAAGAAGAAAGCGATTAGAAATTATTTGATAGCAACTCTTCTTCTGGGCTCTCTATTTATTGTCTTGAAACTTGTAGAATGGAGCCATCTTGTCGCAGAAGGATTCGATATTGGCAGCCCTCAGGGGTCAATTTTCTATGTTGCAACTGGTGCTCACGGACTTCACGTTTTCGTTGGTCTTTTGATTATGCTTTACTTAATCTTCAAATCCGATACAGTTGGATTTGATGAAGACAACGGCCAAGGAATCGAATATTTCGGTCTTTATTGGCACTTTGTGGATTTGGCGTGGGTAGTAATCTTCCCAGCATTTTATTTGTATTGAGGTGATTAAATGGGAGAACATGCAACAACAGGAATCGAAAAATGGCTTTTGGATAAAACTGGCAAAGATATTTATTTCTGGAACTTCTTAGTCTTGATGTTCTTCACGCTTTTTGAAGTGGGTGCAGTTTTCTTTGATAAAATTCCAGGTACTGAAATAGTGATTACAAGACTGATGGTATGGACCGTTCTTATTGGCGTTGGAATCATAAAAGGGTACGGGATTGCTGCTTACTTTATGCACTTGCGTGGCGACCCGCGAGTCTATACTAGAACTGCTTTATTTCCAGTACTATTTGTATTATTGATGCTTTGGGGAATTGGACTTTCCAACCCTGAAGCAGTAACTGAATTGCCATCTTGGTGTACTCCTGATTGGGATTATGCTACACGATGATATACAGTCAGTAATACACAGACTGCGGGAGAAAAAACATGAAGACTCGAGTTTTAGCGTATTTTTTGATTAGCATCTTACTATTATCTCTAGTTCCACCTACTTCTGCTTACAAGGGATATCAATTATCTCGAGGGTCAGTCACTGATTTTACGCTAATTGACCAAGATGGTAACAATGTAACAATGAATCGCTCTAATGGCGAGATTCTTGTCGTTGCTTTCATTTTCACAAGATGTCCAGATGTCTGCCCAGTTATTACTCAATCATTGAAGTCAGTTCAAAATGGGCTGTCCTCCGAATATAGTGATGATGTTGGATTCATTTCAATCACAGTTGACCCTGAATATGATACCCCTGAAAGACTGAAAGCCTTTACTGAACTACATAATGCAAACTGGCCTCACTTGACTGGAGAGTTAGAAGTCATGGAAGATGTGTGGAATAGTTTTGGACTTGTTGTTCAAAAGAATGTTATTGAAGCACATATTGCTGATGAAAACGGGCATCAATCCAATGATTCAACTATAACCTTTGTCGATGGCGAGGGCAATTCTTCAGAATTGATGTTTTTACCAACGGCATGGTCTTTGACTAATGCCGTTGTAGACCAAAACAATATTTCACTGAATTATTCAAAACATCCAGACTATGGCCATATGATCTCGGCAATTAATGGTACAGAATCACCTTCTAATTTATCATGGTACTGGAGATTAATGACCTACAATGAAACATCTACCTCTTGGCAAGAATCTAATGTTGGAGTTGATTTTGTCGATGCAACTGAAAACCAAAATATTGCTTACCTAGCATCAAACGCCGATGAAAACCTACTTGATACCCCTGCTGATGATACGTATAGCATGTCGGTAGTATATCCAGAAAACATTTCTGAGAGTTTTATCTTCGATAAAGATGATTTAACTGCTTGGCACTTGACAGTTGGAGCATTTGATGGAGCAGGTTTGAACTATTCCTCTTCAAAACATCCTCAATTTGGTCACTTTTTTTCTTCTTTCAATGACCAAGACCCTGCTTTAGATAATTGGTCCTGGTCTTGGGAGTTACATACATGGAATGAGTCTAACATGTCTTGGGAATATTCACAACTTGGTGTTGATTCAATTAAAGACCCTCAATACATTGCATGGGCAAGAAATACAACTGCAGACTCAGAGATTCCTCTCCCTGGAGCAGTTCAAAGTATGATCGACCAACAAACTAACCAAGTATGTGATGGCCATGGTTGGGAAATGGGCTCAGGTTCTGGAAAGCATTGTATGTGTGATGAGGGTTATCAGTGGCCTGAAGGAACAATGTTATCATGTGTAGCTGTAGAAGTAGAAGAGGAATATTCTGTTGGGCACTCAACCACCACTTTCATTTTAGACGGCGAGCGTAAACCAAGAGTAGCATGGACTGGCGACAATTGGAATCCATCCGACTTTATTGCGGACATAGAAACCTTGGCCGAAGTTGAAGGCCTAATTGGTGAATCCAGTGAAGGAATCCCAGGCTTAACTTTTGTATTAGCGTTTACCTCATTAGGTGCAGCAGCAATCGCAATAAATGTTCGCAGCACCACGAATGAAGAAGAAAATTAGAAACCCGTCGAGGGGAAAACCAATCATATAAGAACATCTGGGACGGCATAGTGCAGAGATCGCATAGCTCGGTAGCGCGGTGGACTTGAAATCCACTGTCTTTTAGACACGGGGGTTCGAATCCCTCTCTCTGCGCCAAAATCATTTATTTGCCGATTAGACATGTTGATTTGATAGAAGGGTTATCAAACTAAAGCCTCTCTTGCTTTACTATGCGAAGAGGAGTGTTGGCGGTTTATCTCCTTGCACTGATGACTTTGGCTGGATGTCTTGGCCCTCAAACCGCTTCTTGGGGTTCTGATGGAGTTGAGGTTGACTTTTCTCAAGACGGAACAACAATTAGTTCAGATCTTGGCGCATCATCCATTGAATATGAAGACATTTTACCAGTAGGTTGCGAAGTAGATGGAACAAATTATCTTTCGACAGATTCGTCTTCTCCAATTTCTTTTACTGGTTTTCTAGCATCTAGTTATTTCTATGAATCACATGACTCAATCAACGGCGCTAAAAACCTTGATTTAGCAGTCACTACTTCGGTAGCCATCCAATCAATGTCCTTTGACAAAGCTAGTGAAATTGTCGAAGGAGACGGCGCTAGAGTTGACCTTGAAGATTGGTTTATGCCATTAGACCCGCAAACAAGAGCGGGCACTATCGATTTGGATGAAATCGATGGAGATAGTGACGATTACTGGTACATTTTAGGTTTGATTCCAACCACTGAAAATATACATGACGGTATGCGCTCTTTAGATGAATGGCATCAGCCTGTAACTATTGAAGGATATCTTGTTAATCCTATCGTAAATATATCTGGCTTCGGATATTTCAGTTCAGGAAATTCTTCTTCTAGTCATAGTGTTGATAGTGAGTGTAATCTTGTAGTTGGAGATGATCATCGACAGAGTGTATATGTTCTTGTCGATAAAATAATTCTTGATGATGCAGTTGTTAGCGATGATGGAGATTCTAAAGATGAATGGGCTTATGGTGATGTACCGTTCTTTGGTAGGGCTGGATTCATTCTATTCTTCTTGATTGTTGGAGTAGGCGGTGGATTTGGCCTCTTTATACTATCACAATTATTCGTTCTACATGGCGCTAAATCTACAATGAAGACTTTACTTGGAAAAGAAGGAATGGAGAAAATAAAGAAAGTTGCTTCCGATTTGCGCAGATCTAAAGCAATGGGCATGATTTCTCCTAAAGAGAGGACTAAAAAACTTGACAGAGAAGCCAAGGAAGAGAAAAAAGAACAGCAAAAATCCAAAAAACCTTCTAAAAAAGAAGAAAGTGCAATTTCAGGTTTTGACCTCGACAGTGTTCTCTCATCTTCACCTTCGAAAGGCAATACATCTGAATTTGGCAGCAGTAGTTCTTCAGTAGTAGCAACTCCCGAGTCTATGGAAATTGATAAGGCACAGGAATCGAGAGACTACGAAACTCAAGACTATACCTATCAAAAGGAAGAGAAGCCAGCTTGGCAGCCCCCGGAGCGAGAGTCTAGAACAGAGCACCAATCTAGCAATGTTGTAAGTAGCGAGCCAGTTAAGCAGAAGAGAGAACATTTTTCCAGTGTAGCGCCTAATGCCGCAAAATCACCTCCGGCTGTAAAGAAGAAGAAAACAGTAAGGAAGCGTAAGAGCGTCAAGAAAGCACAGGCCGAACCAGCTCCAGAACAAGAGCCTAAGAAAAATAGTTTCAGTGAAGACGACGATTTCTCAGACTTCTCAATGTAATCAATGAAATACTTTCACTTCTGAAGGAAGAACATCCATTGTGATTGGTGTTGAACCAACATTTTCCCCATCAATATTTATTGCAGTTGGCTCAGGCGTTTCAATTTTTAATTGTTTGAATCTATGGTAAACAACTCTAGGATGAAATACATGTCTTCCTTCTTTCTTAAGGAGTCCAAAGGCCTTCAAAATGTCTCTGCGCGTCATTTTCTTCAAAATTCCAATGTCCATCAAACCATCATCCAAAGAGGCCCCAGGAGCCAGAGGTAGTAGTGAGCCACCAGTTTGGCTATTTTGAACCAAGAATAATGTATAATCATCTTCCATTTTGTGGCCATCAAGATATAGGCTAGCATGTCTACGATTGTTAGCCATAATTGCCATTAAAATCCCGACATCATAACGAATACTGCCCATCCAACGCATTTTTTCTGCCTTAATTGTCGAGTCTACACCAAGCCCCCATGTCACCAGGTTATGGCTGAATCTAGTAATCTGCCCCTTAGTATTACCCGGTAGCCCTTCAGTCAACTCAATTTTAGCCAGATCGAGAAACTGACTATTGCCATTAATAATTCTTGAAACTGCATCTTCTGTAGTCTTAATTTTCAAATCATTGGCTTGAGAATTTCCTGTTCCAGCAGGGATTAGGCCAAAACGAATATTGGAGTTATCTTTTGATTTAGACATCCAACCAGTGATAGTCTCTGAAAGACTTCCATCTCCACCTACTACTGCAATGGCTTCATTGGTTTGAACCTTTAATGAAGCAGCAATTTCGATTAAATGACTAGAATATTGGGATACATGCATTTCTACAACAATATTAGATTTTTCAAGCAATTGTTTTGCTTCTTCAGCTACTTTCAAACCCTTCTTTTTCCCCGAATACGGATTTACTAATAAGAAAATTTTACTTGGTTTACCACCTTCAATGGCCTGTTTAGTGAAAACTTTAGCAGGTATTGGTCGATGAATTCCCTTGCGTTTTTTACTTTTCTCGTCAGGCTGAAAATTAACTTCCAAAGGCGACTTTGAATCTTTAGAAGTCACGCCATCTGTAGAGGCCATGTTTAGCGACAATTACTCACCCGCATGAACTCTTCCCTATTTTATCGATTAAACCAAGAACTCATCAATAGATGGCTTCTGGCCTATAGCGGAGGGTCTGCATGAATTGGTCAAAAAATCAAGTTGAATTCATGCATAGAGCACTTGAAGTAGCCGAACTGGGGAGGGGTAAAGTTTCACCAAACCCCCTTGTTGGTTGTGTTCTTGTAAAAGGTGGAAAAGTGATTGCAGAAGGTTGGCACGACCACTTAGGTGGATTACATGCTGAACAAATGGCAATTCACGATGCAGAGACCAACGGGCATTCACCAAATGGTGCTGTTGCATATGTTACTTTAGAGCCGTGCAATCATTTTGGCAGAACTCCCCCTTGTACAGAAGCATTGATGTGGGCGGGAATTAAGGAAGTAATAATTGCTCATAAAGATCCAAATCCTACTGTTAGAGGTGCGGGTATTCAGGCATTGAGAGATGCGGGAATTGCAGTCTCTTATGGTTTATTAGAGTCTCAAGCAGCATCACAAATGCACTCTTTTCTTCATTGGTGTGAAAATAGAAGGCCTTTGGTTTGTGTGAAATTAGCCGTAGATTCTAATGGTTCAGTTGATGATAGAAGTGAAGATGCAGGCAGGTTTACTTCAGAAGGTTGTTTAGACAAAGTCCACGAATTGAGAAGAGAATGCGACGCGATTTTAGTTGGAGTAGATACCGTGATTAGAGATAATCCCTCTCTCACAGTGCGAAGAGTGGAGACAACTCGCCAACCCCTTCGTATTGTAATTGACCCTAATCAGCGCATACCTATATCGTCGAACCTACTTAACGATAATTTTGAGACATTAGTTATGGATGAAGAATTCCGCTCTCTTCCAGCCTTACTCAATTT
>Ga0066846_10000201_pt1 | contig 28111 bp, 27 predicted proteins | sample ETNtaG_33_FD_65489 | JGI IMG/M metagenome (GOLD analysis project Ga0066846, IMG submission 65489) | Marine microbial and viral communities from oxygen minimum zone, Eastern Pacific Ocean - ETNP201310SV76 | ecosystem: Environmental > Aquatic > Marine > Oceanic | place: Pacific Ocean: Eastern... | reverse complement strand
GACGTATACTGATCATTAATGATCCTTGAGATTTCACTATCAACCAGCTCTGCCATTGAATTACTCAGATTTCGGTGTGTGGTCACATCACGACCGAGAAAAACTTCGGACTCATTTTCTCCATAGATACGGGTACCCAACTCATCGCTCATTCCCCAGCGTGCGACCATGTTTCGAGCCATATCTGTCGCCTGTTCAAAATCATTGGCAGCACCGGTTGTCATCTGACCCATAAAGATCTCTTCGGCTACTCTCCCTCCCATCAACACAGCGATTCTTGAAAGAAGAAAATTGCGGTCATGGCTGTAGCGATCTTCAACCGGGAGCTGCATGGTGACGCCGAGAGCACGCCCGCGGGGAATTATGGTCACTTTGTGGACGGGGTCAGTATTCTTCAATACCTTGGCAACAACAGTATGGCCAGATTCATGATAGGCCGTATTCAGCCGCTCCTCTTCCGGCATAACGATAGACCTTCGCTCCACTCCCATCAGAACCTTGTCTTTAGCCAGTTCAAAGTCTTCCATATTAACCAGACGTTTGCTTGCACGAGCAGCAAAAAGTGCGGCCTCATTAATCAAATTTGCCAGATCAGCTCCCGAAAAACCCGGTGTTCCGCGAGCAATAATCCCGGGATCAACATCCTCATCCAGAGGGACCTTGCGCATATGCACCTTCAGAATCTGTTCACGGCCCCGAATATCAGGGAGGGGGACATGAACCTGGCGGTCAAAACGACCCGGTCGCAGAAGCGCCGGATCCAAGACATCGGGACGGTTGGTTGCGGCAATAACAATGACCCCATCATTTACCTCAAAGCCATCCATCTCTACCAACAATTGGTTAAGCGTCTGCTCTCTCTCATCATGACCACCACCCAGACCGGCCCCGCGATGACGACCGACAGCATCAATCTCATCGATAAAGATGATACAGGGTGCATTCTTTTTTCCCTGCTCAAACATATCCCTGACTCGAGAAGCACCGACACCAACAAACATTTCAACAAAATCTGAACCTGAAATGGTAAAAAACGGTACTTTCGCCTCTCCGGCGATTGCTCTTGCGAGCAGTGTCTTGCCGGTACCAGGACTACCTGTCATCAGAACACCGCGGGGTATTCGACCCCCTAATTTTTGGAATTTCGAGGGCTCTTTTAGAAAATCAACAAGCTCCTGAACCTCTTCTTTTGCCTCCTCGACCCCGGCAACATCCTCAAAGGTCACCTTGTTCTTGTCTTCGGTCAGCAATCTGGCCCGGCTTTTGCCAAAGCTCATGGCCCCTCGGCCACCACCACCCTGCATCTGACGCATAAAGAAGATCCAGACACCAATTAAAAGCAGGAGCGGGAACCAGCTAATAAAAATCTGCATCAGCAATGAGGGTTCTTCTTCAGCCTTGGCTTCGATCTTCACTCCATTTTTCAACAGATCACCAACCAGGCCTGGATCACCAGGGGAGTGGGTAACAAAATATTCACCCGTATGCATACGGATGACTATGGATTGACCATCGATAGAGACCCTCTCAACATTCCCCTGTTCAACCTCAGCAATAAAGGTGGAATAGTCAATATTTCTTTCAGGAGTTTTGCTGTTGGGAACAAAATTGTTAAACACCGCCATCAACACCATGGCGATGACCAACCACATAATCAGATTTTTTGTAAGGTTATTCACGTATCCAGTCCAACCCGCCCTAAAGCGGGATTAAGTCAATGGCATCGGCTGCCGTATCAAGCGTTTCATCAACTATCTCACCGACTACAGGCACAACAGAGATTATCGCCCCTCCCACACGCAGAGGTACAGTTACCACCTTGGTAAGGAGACAGCCTTGAAGATTTATGATCATCAATACGCCGAATCCAGTCCTTAAGATACCGAGTCTTACTGAACGCCGTCCCATGGTGACTCCCAAATTTCCTGCCAGAAGTGAATTCTAGCTGTTTTCTTCCTCTACGGGCACTACTACTTCATTTCGAAAACCCTTCGCTACCAGATAGTGCTCTCGGCTGCGAGCCCGTGATGCATCAGGTTTCCGGATATTACAGCAAATAAAATCCCTTGAGCATGCTTGTCTGAAGTCGGCCACACCCTCTCCTTCAAACAATTTAACCACCAGATTCCCCCCAGGCCGCAGTAGCGAACGACAACTCAGGAGCACCCCATGCAGCAGTTCAAGGCTTCGTGCCTGATCACTCACAGTGATTCCTGATAAGTTGGGGGCCATATCTGAAATTACAAGGTCAGCCTTCTGTTCTCCAAGAGCGTTGATGATTTTATATTTGGCATCCTGGTCAAGAAAATCGGCCTGAATTATGGAGACCCCCCGAATAGGCTTCATCGGCAGGAGGTCAATACAAACCAAAATACCATGCCGGCCTATCTTATTGCTGGCCAATTGAGCCCATCCGCCGGGAGCCGCCCCCAGATCAATAACCCTCATTCCTGGCTTTAACAGACGATCCCGGCGGTCGATCTCTTCAAGCTTGAAAGCGGCCCGTGAGCGATATCCCTCCTGACGGGCGCGCTGGACGAAAGCGTCCTGGCGATGGCGGTCATACCACTCTTTACTCCGTTGACGGCGTTTTTTTGCCATGATCTGAAAAAAGCCCCAAATCTCAGTTTAAAGTTTACAATAATACTCTTGGTTGATTAATTTAGTTCTGGAACCTCGTTCAGTATCAGAGACTCCTGTGGTAGATGATTCTGTCGTCTAAACCGTTGTCTCTATCGGCAACCCGACATGGCCATCTTCAAATTTACTCGCCTGTTGCTTTGGAATATCCTTTGTCAGGCCCTGATATATTGGAATAATAGTCATAATGGTTCTCTCCGGAAAACAGCGTCAGCAACTCAGAGGAATTGCCCACAATAAAAAGGTCGTTGTGGCCGTTGGCAACGCCGGAGTGACTGCCGGTGTGATTGCTGAACTGAAGGTTGCACTTTCATCACACGAAATTGTCAAGGTAAAACTGCCTGCAGCTGACAAAAAAACAAAACAAGCGCTTGCCCGCCAGCTCTGTGAGGCCGCCAATGCTGAGAACATTCAGGAGATCGGAAGAATAGCTGTACTCTATCGTCCAGGTGATCCCCCGGTTATCACCTTAAAAAAATAGATCGGCCTATTGATAACGGACGGAGAGGACTTCGTATAATTTTGCCCCTTTTGGAGTTTGAACCTCGACCTCATCACCCTCCTCTTTACCGATCAATCCCCGAGCAATGGGTGTGCCCAGGGAGACCTGCCCCCGATCAAGATCAGCCTCCAGGTCACCCACGATCTGATAGGTGACCTCATCATTGTTTTCAATATCGAGAAGGGTCACTGTGGCACCAAAGACAATACGTCGGCCTGGATTGAGAGTAGCCGGATCAATGACCTCTGCTCTTGAGAGCTTTGACTCCAACTCCTTGATTCTGCCTTCAATAAACCCCTGTTGTTCTCGCGCCGCATGATATTCAGCATTTTCAGACAGGTCTCCATGTGCTCTGGCTTCAGCAATCGCCTTGATCACATTGGGCCGGTCGTTTGTTTTAAGCCGCTGCAGTTCATCACGCAACATCTCAGCGCCTGCTGAGGTTAGTAGCACCCGAGTCATTGGACTAATTCTCCATGTAGATCCTGCAATCGATTTACCCTGATCAGTTCACTTGGGCCATGAGCTTCGCAAGCTGCTTTCGCCCCTGATAACGTGGTGAAATAGGTGACCTTGCGATTCAACGCCTGTCGACGAATAGTATAAGAGTCAGCAAGACTCTCCTTCCCTGCCGTAGTGTTGACAATCAGATCTATCTCATCATTCTTGATCATATCAACAATATGAGGCCGACCTTCAGTAACCTTGTTCACTGTTTCAACTTTTATCCCTGCTGCTGAGAGTGCCTTTGCTGTTCCTTCTGTGGCCACAAGTTCGAAACCATTCTCACAAAAATAGCGTGCAACCGATATAACTTCACTCTGATCCGATGTTTTGACGCTGATAAAAGCTCGACCACTGGCAGGAATAGGACTTCCCACAGCAAGCTGAGCCTTCCCGAATGCTTCTCCAAAGCTATGCCCGACCGCCATCACCTCTCCGGTACTCTTCATCTCCGGTCCAAGAACAGTATCCACCCCCGGGAACTTGATAAAAGGAAATACGGCTTCCTTGATTGAGTAATAATCCGGCACCACTTCACCCGTTACCCCCTGGGAGGAGAGAGAAGTCCCTGCCATACATCGAGCTGCAATCATCGCCAGAGGCCGTGAAGTCGCTTTTGATACAAAGGGTACTGTTCTCGAGGCTCTCGGATTAACTTCGAGCACATAGATCTCACTCCCTTTTATGGCAAATTGAACATTCATCAGGCCAATTACTTTCAGTGCAAGAGCCATCTCCCGGGTCTGTCGTTTGAGTTCATCCTGCAACGGTGCATCGAGTGAAAACGGGGGGAGAGAACAGGCTGAATCACCGGAATGAACACCGGCCTGTTCAATATGCTCCATAATCGCCCCAATCACGACATCCCTGCCGTCAGAGACAGCATCGACATCAACTTCAATCGCATCATTCAGAAATCGATCCAACAAAACGGGTGACTCGTTTGAGACGCTTACCGCTTCATGCATATAGACATCAAGGTCTTCACGATTGTAGACAATCTCCATTGCCCTCCCGCCCAAGACATAGGAGGGACGGACCACCAGGGGATAACCAATCTCATCACCCAGTTCCAGCGCCCCATCTGCGCTCATGGCTGTCCGATTTGGAGGCTGTCGCAGACCCAAATCCTTAAGAAGTCTCTGGAAGTGTTCCCGATCTTCAGCTCGATCGATTGATTCTGGACTCGTTCCGATCACCGGGACACCCGCCGCTTCAAGCTGGCGTGCAAGATTGAGAGGTGTCTGACCTCCATACTGAACAATGACTCCCTTTGGTTGCTCGATATGGATAATTTCAATCACATCTTCCAGTGTCAGGGGCTCAAAATAGAGCCGGTCAGAAGTGTCATAATCGGTTGAAACCGTCTCTGGATTACAGTTCACCATAATCGTCTGCCAGCCGTCTTCCCGCAGTGCCATGGAGGCATGAACACAACAATAATCAAATTCGATGCCCTGCCCGATCCTGTTGGGCCCGCCCCCAAGAACAATGATCTTCTCTTTTGCTTCAGGATCAGCCTCACACTCCTGTTCATAGGTTGAATACATATAAGCAGTTGGAGTGCCAAATTCGGCGGCGCAGGAATCGACCCTCTTGTAGACCGGCCTGATTCCAAGTTGATGCCTTAGTAACCGAACTTCATCCTCAGCTACTCCCAGGAGTTCACTCAGCCGATGATCGGAAAACCCATCCCGCTTCCACCCCCTCAACTGCGACCGATCGGGTTCAACTCCCTGGAGTTGCTGGATCCTGGCCTCGGTCTGAATAATCTCCTCTATTACAGCAAGGAACCAGGGATCAATGGCACAAAGGTCATAAATTTCCTCAATGGCAAACCCCAGTCTGAAAGCATCCCCCAGGAACCATAGGCGTTCTGCCCCAGGAACTCTGAGCTTGTTGATGACCTGTTTTACCTGCTCATCCCGGGTCATCTCACTATTGAGCCTACTCTCGAAACCAAAACTTCCGACTTCCAGGCTCCTCATTGCTTTTTGCAGTGACTCCGAAAAAGTCCTGCCGATAGCCATCACCTCGCCCACCGATTTCATCTGAGTTGTCAAGGTGGCATCGGCCTGCTTGAACTTTTCAAAATCAAATCTCGGAATTTTGGTGACTACATAATCAATGGTAGGCTCAAATGAAGCGGGTGTAGCGCCACCGGTTATCTCATTATCGAGTTCATCCAGGGTATAGCCGACTGCCAGCTTGGCCGCTACTTTGGCAATGGGAAACCCGGTTGCTTTTGATGCCAGTGCAGATGAACGAGAGACACGGGGATTCATCTCGATGATGATCATCCTTCCATCCTTGGGATTGATCGCAAACTGTACATTGGACCCACCCGTATCTACTCCAATCTCTCGCAATACAGCGATACTCGCATTGCGCATTATCTGATATTCCTTATCTGTCAACGTCTGGGCAGGGGCAACGGTGATTGAGTCCCCGGTATGTAATCCCATGGGATCCACATTTTCGATCGAGCAGATGATGATGCAGTTATCCCGATGATCCCGAACCACTTCCATCTCATACTCTTTCCAACCAAGAATCGACTCTTCAATCAGCAGTTCAGTAGTTGGAGATGCATCCAGCCCTCGTTCACAGATCTCCTGGAATTCATCTCGATTGTAAGCAATGCCACCCCCTGTCCCTCCAAGGGTAAAAGAGGGCCTGATGATTGCCGGAAAACCGACCGTTGACTGGACCTGCCAGGCATCTTCCATACAGTGTGCAATGGCCCCTTGAACAGTCTCCAATCCAATCTTCGCCATTGCTTGGCGAAAACGCTCACGATCTTCTGCCTTATCAATGGCATCTCGTGAGGCCCCTATCATTTCTACACCGTACTTTTCCAGTACCCCCTCTCGCGCCAGGTCGAGAGCACAATTCAGGCCCGTCTGACCACCCATGGTCGGAAGAAGTGCATCGGGACGCTCTTTTTCGATAACCTCTTCGACCACTCTCCAGGTTATGGGCTCAATGTAAGTGGCATCTGCAAACTCTGGATCCGTCATGATCGTCGCTGGATTAGAGTTGACCAGAACAACCCGATAACCCTCCTCCCGAAGTGCCTTGCAAGCCTGAACCCCGGAGTAATCAAACTCACATGCCTGACCAATAATGATGGGTCCTGCACCAATTATCAGGATTGATTCAATCTCCTTGCGTTTCGGCATTTTTGTTATTCCTTGTTTCTACTTGCTTCTACACTCATCTGTTCGATGAAACGATCAAAGAGAGCACTGATATCATGAGGTCCCGGGCTCGCCTCAGGATGCCCCTGAAAGGAGAAAGCAGGAGCATCGTTTAATTCAATCCCCTGAACAGAATTATCAAACAGAGAACGATGAGTCACTCTCATTGTTGAGGGAAGGTCGGCATCATCAACAGCAAACCCATGATTTTGACTGGTGATCAGGACCTGCTTACTCTCTCTCTCCTGGACCGGATGATTGGCTCCGTGATGTCCAAACTTCATCTTTTTTGTCTTTCCCCCGGCAGCCAGACAGAGCAACTGGTGGCCAAGACAGATGCCAAACAATGGCACCTGATGTCTGAGCAGCTCTTTAATCGCAGCCACTGCATAGTCACAAGGCTCAGGATCACCAGGCCCATTTGAGAGAAAGACACCATCCGGGTTCATTCCCATCACCTCCTGCGCTGTGGTGGTGGCAGGAACAACCGTAATGCCACATCCACGATCTGCCAGCATCCGCAAGATGTTGCGCTTAACCCCAAAATCAAAAGCAACCACATGGAATCGATCACCCTTTCCAGGGCGGTGACCTTCCCCCAGTCTCCATGAGCCCTCACTCCATCTGTAGGGACGGCTCACAGTGACCTCTTGAGCCAGATCCATCCCCTTGAGGCCGGGGAAGTCGCGCGCCTTCTCCAGGGCCTCATCTTCATCAATAGTCTCACCGGCAGCGATGCATCCGTTTTGAGCGCCCTTTTGACGAAGATGGCGAGTCAACTTTCGAGTATCTATATCACTGATGGCCACAATTCGACGTTGAGAAAGATAGTCAGGAAGTGATTGAGTCGATCGCCAGTTACTTACTCGCGGTGGCAGATCTCTGATAATCAACCCCGAAGCGTAGATCTCTCCTGCCTCTTCATCTTCTTCTGTGGTTCCGGTATTCCCAATATGGGAGTAAGTCAGGGTTATCAACTGCCGGGCGTAAGAGGGATCTGTCAGAATCTCCTGATAACCGGTCATCGAAGTATTAAAAACAACTTCACCGACTCCGTAGCCGGATACGCCTGCAGACCGCCCCTGGAAGAGCGTGCCATCTTCTAGAACCAGCAGTGCCTGTTTCACTCAAAACTCCGGTGGGCTTAAGCCCTTCTCAAGCGAGCCTGAAATTTCAATTAAGAATTTCAGATATAATATAATTAATACTTCTTTTTTATTCAGTGGGTTATAGTTTATTTGTAGTGTGTATTCTTGATGTTGGATATGATTCTCCGCAAGCCGCACTCCCTTCGCCTCTATTCAAAAAAGGGGGAGAAACCGGCCTGGTTCCTCCCCCCATCTATTCTTTTTGTCATCATGGCTTGTGACGACGCCTGAATTCTACGCTTCTATACTACCGCTGTCATCAACGCAAACCCAAAACATCCTGCATATCAAAAAGCCCTTGCTCTCTGTCCATCAGCCACCCAGCTGCACGAACGGCACCTGCCGCAAATGTCATCCGGCTGGATGCCTTATGGGTGATCTCTACCCGCTCACCCTGACCCGCAAAGAGCACGGTATGATCTCCAACGATATCACCGGCACGAATGGTCTCAAAACCGATGGTTTTACGGTCCCTCGGCCCCGTTCGGCCCTCACGGCCGTAGAGTGCACATTGACCAAGATCCCGGCCCAGGGCATCCGCCACAATCTCCCCCATCCTGAGTGCCGTACCTGAAGGGGCATCAACCTTATGGCGATGATGGGCTTCAATCACTTCAATGTCGACCTCATCAGCGAGAGTTCGTGCTGCAATATCCAGAAGCTTAAAGCAGAGATTTACCCCAACACTCATGTTAGGAGCCATCACAATGGCAATATCCTCTCCCGCCCGAATAACCTGGTCCCGCCCGGCTGAGTCCAACCCGGTTGTTCCAATCACCATCTTGCGACCCATGGCCTGACAGGTCGACAGGTTGGCCAGCGTCGCCTCGGGGAGGGTGAACTCTATGAGCACATCAAAATCAATCTCCTCGAGATTATTTTTGATCTCCACTCCCAGTTTCCCAACTCCTGCCACTTCTCCAGCATCAGCACCGATGAGCGTACTCTCTGTTCGCTCAAGCGCACCGGCAAGTACTGCCTCTGAACTTTGTTCAATGGTTTCAATAATTGTCTTGCCCATGCGTCCTGCTGCACCGGACACCGCTATTCTGGTCATCTATTCACTCCTTAAGATCTCTGGAAAGGCTGGCTAAAACAGTGTTTTCTAACCCCACCATAACGTGGTTGGGCTCTTCCTTTCAAGATCAGTACATAAATGAGAAAACTCTATCTTGTTTGCTCTTTGCAATACCCCACTCTACCAAAAAGTGGCCAACTCACTCGCCTGACCCCCTCTCCCCACAAAGGCCTTAAGCACACCTCAAAGAGATCCAGCGGGTCTTCCTCACGAGCCTTTCGATATTTAAGGAGAGAAGACCAGGTGCCAAGATAGGCGATAAACTGTGAAGCCGTCCACTCTCTCTCCAAAGCGAAGCCGGAAAAGGGGATCTCTCTAAAAGGGAATGGGATTGGCTGATAGTGTTGCTCAACCAGTTTCCTTCGATCCGGCCACCACCCTCCAAGAACTGTGCTATAGAGCGACTCGACCTCCGCATCAACTCGCCTGCTCACCTGAACCCGGCCATAACCGATGAGTGCACAGAGCGCCCCTGGTAACACAATCCGATTGACCTCCTGATAAAAGCGTTCAAGGTCAAACCAGTGTGCGGCCTGAAAGGAACTCACCAGAGAGACGCTTCCCTTTGCGAGGCCACTCTTCTCCTCGTTAGCCTGATAGTAAGTGACATTTGAAACGGGTACGGCGTGCTCCAACTGCTGCTTGCTTGCATCTGTAGCCACTACCCTATCAAAAAAGGGGCTAAGAAGTTTAGCGCCCTGCCCACTTCCTGTGCCTACATCCCAGGCAAGAGCATGTGATGACACCTGCTCTCCAAGCCATCTTCCCAAAAGGGGTGGGTAGCCTGGCCGACTTGAGGCATAACCCGCCGCATGATCTGAGAAACAGTCACTGAACAAGCTGTCACCCCTATTGTGAATAGTCATGAACGTCCTGCAATGTAAATACCTGTTCCTGCAATCAGGGCGCCCGCACCTCTATGAAGCCACCGCCATCCCCGTCCACTGATAACTCGTCGGGCTATCGAGATCCCGAAAGCCCATGCAATGACTCCTGTAAGCAACCCACCCCCAATAGCAAGATAGAGAAAAGGGAGTGCAGAAGCTTGGAGTGTTGAGAGGTCATAAAATGCGGGGAGAAAACCCAGATAGAACAAAATCACCTTGGGGTTGCTGAGGGAGATCACCAAACCGGTGGTAATCTCTCGCAGAGGGTGCCTGACAATGACAGCCTGGGTTGTCGCCGGTCGATCTCCTGCTCGGAACAACTGCATACCGATCCAAAAGAGATAGATGCCACCCATCAACCGAACCCAGACAAAAAAGCCGCCAAGCGTCTGTTCAAGCCAGGTAAGCCCAAGAAGAGCAAGCGTCAGATAGCAGAGATCACCCAGAATAAGGCCAATGCCCAGAATCAGGCCCGGTGCCGCACCAGAACCCAATGACCGGCCTATGATGGCTACAATCCCCGGTCCAGGCGTTACTGCAAAAACAGCAGAGGCGACAAGAAGTGCAAAAAAGACCTGAATACTCATACTTCCTCTCGATGGATGGCGTTTGGGATCCTTTAATTGGGTTCAGCCGTTACCCTGCAAATTGAGTCAATACCAAACCGGCAATCTGTTCAATCAATTCAGAGCATAACGAGACATCACGGTGGTCTTGTTACCAAAACTGAAGAAGCGTGATCTGTCTTAATCAAATGGATCAGATAAGATCCCTCACCCCATCCCGCTCCTCGATCAACTCTTCAGCAGTCACCCTCATCTTTTCCCGGCTGAAGTCATCAATCTCAAGACCCTGCACAATCTCATAGTTTCCACCCGAACAGGTCACTGGAAAAGAGTAGATCAGCCCCTCATCAACACCATAACTGCCATCACTCGGAATGGCCATGCTGACCCAATCATCTTCATTACTACCAAGTGCCCAGGAACGCATATGGGCGATCGCAGCTGATGCGGCAGAGGCTGCACTCGATGCCCCTCGCGCCTTGATGATGGCTGCCCCTCTCTGCTGGACTGTGGGGATGAACTCCTCTCGCGTCCACTTTTGATCAACCCTCTGGGTCGCTTCTGATCCGTCTATCCGGGCATGATTCAAGTCTGGGTATTGAGTGGCTGAGTGATTGCCCCAGATGGTCATTCTGGTGATCCCGGTCGAGTGGACTCCCGCCCGATCCGCCAACTGGCTGATTGCACGATTGTGATCAAGCCTGGTCATGGCTGTAAACTGGCCTGGGGCCAGATCAGGTGCATTTTGTTGGGCAATCAGCGCATTGGTGTTGGCAGGGTTTCCAACCACCAATACACGAACCCTCCTGCCGGCACTCTCATTCAATGCCTTTCCCTGGACGGAAAATATTTTTGCATTTTCTTCCAGCAGATCCTTTCGTTCCATCCCGGGTCCTCTCGGTCTTGCTCCGACCAACAGTGCATAATCTGCATCTGCAAAGGCCGCCTGGGGATCATCACTGGCAACTATCCCCTGGAGCAATGGAAAAGCACAGTCATTAAGCTCCATTGTCACTCCGGTCAGGGCATCTCTGGCTTGGGGGATTTCAAGCAGTTGTAGAATAACCGGCTGATCCGGCCCCAACATATCTCCAGCTGCGATCCGAAACAACAGTGCATAACTTATATTTCCTGCAGCTCCGGTTACCGCAACTCGAACAGGCGCTTTCATAACTCATTCTCCATTTAAAGGGTTAACACCTCTGTGCATTATTCAGAGGTTTTACGGGTAAAAATGATTGGTGAGAATCGACGGATATGATCAAACCTTTTATCACATCGAAGCTATAACTCGTTCACAATAATCTGATATTGTACCTCAACCCCATCAAAGTGAGTGAAGTTCATCGCTTGCTCTATTCCTATCGGAGGGTGGCCCCTCCCCTATAATTTCACGTAACAGACTGGTCGCATACTCACCCCGGCCAAGTGTGAATTCAACCACTGGATCGCCCGATTTATCTCTCTCCCAGCCAGGATTCCGAGGCCTTATCCTCAACGCCCGACGCTCAGCCCTAAGACCGGTCTCTTCAAGCGCTCTCCTCCAATCTGTCAGATCAGAAAGAATGGATTCCTCAGTCTGAAAAGCCAGGCGGGTGGTCCTGGGTATTCCCCGTCCACAGAGCGGGCCTGTGGGATGAATATCAAGGGCAGCAATCCGTTTTGCAATAGTGGCATCGTCGCCTTCGGTGGGGAATACACTCCTGCTTCCATCCAGCATTACAACTTCACCTTCAAGTGCCCTGTTCCAGCTTCCTCTTTCCACCCGTTCACCAAGAACCCTGTTAAAGAGCCAACTCCTGGCCGCTGAAAGAACAAGGCCCCGCTGATATCTTCCTCTTATCTTGTTTCTCCCAACAAACATCGCTTCGGCTCGGAATAGATTTTTTCGTCGATGCCCAAAACGCTGTTCTCCAAAATAGTTGGGGATGCCCCGTTCCGTTATCTGGTTAAAACGACTTTGAGCAGTCTCAAAATCACCTGTCGCCTGACGCAGAATAATTCGAAAGTGATTGCCCTTGTGGCTACCCCTTCTCAGCTTTCTGCGATGACGTGAAGCGGTGATGACAGTACAGTTTGGTCGGTTAAAAATCGTCCAATCGGGATCAGGACGCTTCCCCAGCCAGATACTAAACCACTGCTCAGTCAGTGCATTACGGTCTTTTAAACCGGAATAGCTGACCTCTCCTGGCCTGACCTCTGCATGATGGGCAAGTGAGGCCGCCACCTCGATGGTGTTAAGTTCACTCTTTCTAACTTTCACCAGCAAGTGCTCCCCGGAACCCTCCGGTTCAAAACCAAGCTCTTCTCTGACCTGAAAATCTTCAGGCTGGTGTTTGATAAAAGCGACCAGGGGGAAGTCGCCCCAGGTGGTTGGAAGCACCCTTTTTGCTTCATTATCGATATCGAATACCATAGTTCGAAATTAACCGAGATAAGCCCCTACTGATTGACCCTTCGAACTTCAACAACATTGGGTATCAGATCAACGCGGGATAAAACCTGGCTAAGGACATCAAAGTCGGGTATCTCAATGGTGAGCCGCATGGTTGCCATTAGATCCTTTGAATCATTTCTGGTTTCCGCTGCTGTCAGATTCACTTTTATATCTGTTAATACCCGGGTGATATCGTGAAGCAGTCCCTGTCGGTCAAAGGCATAAACTTCAACACCACTTGCCCGGGGAACATCAACCGATAAAACCATCCTTCAACTGGTTGATATTATAGCATTGGAGTTTTCTCTCCCCAATTACACCTGATCTCACTTTGGCTGGGCTTTTTTGTTCCCTCTTTGAAAATTTAGCTCATATTGATAAAAAGCTATGAGAGAATAGAGGGGACAACAACAACGCTTACAACCCATCGTGTCATCATCTCTTATCGAACCGACTGAACTTGAATCTCATCTGGAGGATTCTCAGCAGATCATGAGATTGTGGTTTACTGCCATACCCATCAACGCCCCTCTCAAAGCTTCATTATGCTCCACTCGCTTTAGTCGGGTCAGAGGCCATCCGGGCTTCTGGTCAGAGTGGGGTAATCTGACAGATACTCCGGTAGAATTTAACAGGGTCACTCAATAAGGAATCGATATGATCATCATCCTGCAGCCAGATATTGACAGGGAGGGAGACGAAGTCTCCACCCTGCTGAATTATCTCCAAACCAAACCGGCCATCACACCAAGATTTCACCAAATCAAAGGTGCGGACAGAACAGTCTCAGAAATCTATCTTCTGGGTCAAACCACTGAACTTGATGAAGATGAAATCGAGCAGTTTTCTGGTGTTGAACGGGTCGTCCGAGTTTCAAAACCCTATGCTGTACTCGGTCGCCACAGAGGAGATATCCGAAGTAGCGGATTCACTTACAACGGTGTTACCTTCAACCAGGATAATTTTCATCTTTTCGCCGGCCTGTGTGCAATCGATACGCCAGCTCATGTTGAAGAGATGATGAAACACCTCAAGGACTACGACCAGGTCTGTACAAGAATGGGCGCCTATAAACCGCGAACCAATCCCTACTCTTTTCAGGGGCTGGAAGCTGATTGCCTTCCCTGGGTTTTTGAACTCGCTGGCAAGTATGGTCTTCGCGTCATCGCCATGGAGGTCACTCATGACTCACACGTCTCAGAAATACTTGAAACGCTGGAAGCGACGGGCCACCCCACTGGGGTGATACTTCAAATAGGCACCCGTAATACGCAGAATTTTGAACTGTTGAAAGAGGTAGGACGACAACAACAACTGCCGGTGATGATCAAACGTGGATTTGGAATTACCTTGGATGAGTCGCTCAATGCAGCGGAGTATCTGGCAAGTGAAGGCAACCATAAAGTTATCTTCTGTCTTCGAGGAATGAAGACCCACATGGGTGATCCACACCGGAACTTTGTCGATTTTGCCCATGTCCCGGTTGTCAAGCGACTGACATTAATGCCCGTTGGCATTGACCCCTCCCACTCTGTGGGAACTCGAGAGCAAGCGGCTGATGGTCTGCTTGACATCATGCACACCACTGCACAGGGGATAATTGCCGGTGCCAACTTGGCGCTTGTCGATTTCCATCCCCATCCGCAAAAAGCACTCGTCGATGGCCCTCAGGCTCTCAGGCTTGAAGAACTCCCCCTCTTTCTGGAAGATATTGCCATTGTCCGCCAGGCGTACGAATCAAGAAAAAAAATTGGAGAGAAAATGAGAAACCTCTGATCTGAAAAAGAACCAGAGAGAGACTAAAAACTGGAGTAAAATTAAGGTTTCTGAATACAACTAAAGGCTGCCATGACCACTATTTGCCAGGACGATCTGATTCAGTCAGTAACGGACGCCCTTCAATACATCTCCTACAACCACTCCCCAGACTTCATAAAGGCAATGGCCCGTGCCTATGAAGAGGAGCAATCACCCGCTGCGAAGGATGCGATCCGACAGATCTTGATCAATTCAAGACTGGCGGCAGAGGGCCGTCGTCCTATCTGCCAGGACACCGGTATTGTGGTTGTCTTTGCAAAAATTGGGATGGAAGTTAATTGGGAGGGCGATCTTGGTTTTGATGAGATGGTCAATGAAGGGGTCCGAAAAGCCTACTCTTGTCCAGACAACATTCTACGAAAATCAGTGGTCTCCCCCCCGGTGGGTGATCGGAAAAATACGGGCGACAATACCCCTGCGGTAATCCACTCTTCGCTGGTCCCAGGGAAGAGCGTTGAGATTACCCTTGCAGCCAAAGGGGGAGGTTCGGAAAATAAGTCTAAGTTCGCCAATCTGAACCCAAATGAGAGTGTGGCAGACTGGATTGTTGAACAGATCCCATCCATGGGCGCGGGCTGGTGTCCGCCCGGGATACTTGGTGTAGGGATAGGTGGAACAGCTGAGAAAGCAATGCTTCTTGCCAAGGAAGCTTTGATGGAACCGATTGACATCCATCAACTCCAAACAAAGGGGGCGGTGACAGCCCTCGATGAGCTTCGGCTGGAAATCTATAATCGAATTAACGGACTTGGTATCGGTGCCCAGGGGGTAGGAGGATTGACGACCGTACTGGACGTGAAGATCAATCAATACCCTACCCATGCCGCTTCACTACCTGTTGCCATTATCCCTAACTGTGCCGCAACACGTCATCTTCACTTTGTTCTGGATGGGAGTGGTCCGGCCAACCTTCCTCTCCCCTCCTTTGAGGATTGGCCACGCATTGACCACCAGGGTAAGTCTACCCATCGTCAAATCAATCTGGATGAGATTACAAGGGAGGCCATTAAAGAGTGGAAAGTGGGAGAGACACTCCTGCTCTCAGGGAAAATTCTGACTGGCCGTGATGCTGCCCATAAAAAGATTGCTGGGTTATTTGAACAAGAGGAACCGCTCCCTCCCGGGGTTGATTTTCGTGGCCGCTTTATCTATTACGTTGGGCCAGTGGATCCGGTCCGAGATGAAGTTGTGGGACCGGCAGGGCCAACCACTGCTACAAGAATGGATAAATATACTGAGATGATGCTGTCTAAGACAGCTCTTCTTGGAATGATCGGCAAGGCCGAAAGAGGCCCTGTTGCGATCGAATCAATAAAACGACATGGTGCCGTCTATCTCTCTGCAGTAGGGGGTGCGGCCTATCTTGTCTCCAAAGCCATTAGAAAGGCACGAGTGGTTGCCTTCGAAGAGCTCGGCATGGAGGCCATTTACGAATTTGAAGTCCAGGATATGCCGGTAACGGTAGCCGTCGATACAACTGGTCAGTCTCTCCACAGGAGTGGTCCTGAAAAGTGGAGAAAAAGAATCAGCCAACCATAGGGAAAAGAGCGTAGACCGGCTGTAGAATCTCTCACAAGATTGAACTGTCTGATGATATTTATTGATATTTTTCAAGGAGTAATGTTATGAATCTCGAAAAAGTCTTTTTTGCTTTCTTTATCCTCCTTGCCCTGACCCTCAACTTTGGTTTCTTCATTGGGGATCTGACTGATCCTCTTCAGCACAATGCTTATGAACTTTTTGCCGCACTGGTCATCAGCCTCATCGCCACAGTGATGAAGTTTGGAGACCGTACACAGATTGGTGCCGTCCTGCTGGCCGCCAGCTTGGTTGCCGATCTCCAACTTGTTATTGCCGCCATTATCTGGGGATTTGCCAACCATATCTTTGAGACCGGGTTAACCCCTGGACTGACTGCAAGTATTGTCTCCCTCTCCGGAGGGGCTGTTCTGGCAAACGTTGTCTCTGTGGTGTTATTAGTGAGTGAAACGCTTCAGTCCCGTCGCTAGCCTCTGACAGGCCAGGCAAGATGCCGCACACCTTCTTCCTTGTACTGCGTCGGCTCCGTCGACCACTGATCATCCTCATTAGCGTCTATGCGGTCTCAACCCTTGGGTTGACACTCATTCCCGGAATAGATGGTGAAGGCCAGCCCTGGAAGATGGATTTCTTCCACGCCTTTTATTTCGTCAGTTTTATGGGCTCCACCATTGGCTTTGGTGAAATCCCCTATCCCTTTACTGATGGACAACGATTGTGGACTCTGGCATCGATCTACACCACCGTTACTGCCTGGCTCTATGCTATCGGGAGTATGATCTCACTCCTTCAGCAACCTGCCTTCCAGACCGCCCTGACTCGTGGAAGTTTTGTTCGTGAGGTTAGACGTGTTCGCCAGCCTTTCTATCTGATTTGTGGTTTCGGTGACACCGGACAAGCTCTCGTCGAGGCCCTCAATGACTATGGACACCGTTGTGTAGCTCTTGATATAGACCAAAACAGACTCAATATCCTTGAATTACAAAATCTTCCCAACTCAGTCCCATCGCTTTGTGCCGATACTCAAAACCCTGAAGTCCTGATTGATGCAGGAGTCAATAACAAGAGATGCAATGGTTTGATTGCACTCACCAACGATGACTCGGTTAATCTAAAAATAGCCATCACAGGCAAATTGCTTAATCAAAATCTATCGATTACCTGCCGGGTGGAAGATGATGACATGGCTGCCAATATGGACTCATTCGGAACTGATCATCTGGTCAACCCCTATAAACTTTTTTCAGACCAATTAAGCCAGGCTTTTGATTCACCCTCTATTCACCTTCTCTCTCGATGGCTGACTGCTGCCCCAGGAGCGGCGCTTTCAGACCCACTGTTCCCACCTAAAGGGCGTTGGTTACTCTGTGGATATGGTCGATTCGGAAAAGCGCTGGAGCAGGTTCTGCTCCAGGCGGGCAATCAAGTCACCATTATTGAAGCCGATCCTGAACTGACCAAGGCCCCTGAATCGACCATTGTCGGCCGAGGGACTGAGGCCAGCACCCTTGAGGCGGGAGCAATCAGAAGTGCCGTTGGGCTCATCGCCGGGACAGATCATGACGCCAATAATCTCTCAATCATCATGACAGCAAAAATGCTCAATCCCGATCTTTTTATAATTGGCAGGCAAAACCAATCAACCCATAAACCGCTTTTCTCAACCGTCGGCGCTGACATTATTGCCAACCCCACCCAGATCATCGCCCATGAAATTCTATCCAGAGTTGTGACCCCCCTGACCTCTGAATTCCTGCGAAGAGTTAGAAACCATGATCACACCTGGGCCTCTCGACTCATCAGCCGAATTGCAGGTGTAGTCAGTGATGAGGTGCCCCATATCTGGCAAGTGCGGATCAATCGGCTCGATACCCCTGCGGTACGCGCACTCCTTAGATCCGGTGGAACGGTGACGCTCAGGGAGATTTTGGAAGATACTACCCATCTCTACCCCACCCTTCGTTGTCTTCCTCTCCTACTTAAAAGAGGTGACGAATGGATGGTTTTGCCTGAACTGACAACAGCACTTCAACCTCATGATCGAGTGCTTTTTTGTGGACATCCCTCAGCACGCCATCAGCTTCAAAATACCCTTGATCATGACAGCCTCCTCCATCTGGCCAGAACCGGGAAGAGCGCTCCGGACGGTGCTCTCTGGCGGTGGATGGTTGAGCATTTTACAGGGCGGAAACAGCAGAGTTGACGCTTCCTCAGAAGTGATCAGGTTTAACCTGAAAACACCATCACTAATGCACCAGCAATAGTGGAATTTTTGCTTCGGTAAGGAGATGGCTCGTTGCCCCGCCAAAAATCATCTCTCGTAAACGACTGTGGGTGTAAGCCCCCTTAATTACCAGATCTGCATCGAAAGTAGCCGCCTCAGCCAGGATCTGTTTGCCGGGTGATGGTTCACCTCGCTCAACATGGACAGATTCGGCATTGACCCCATTCCGCTTAAGGTGTCGAGTAATCGCCTCGCCATCTGGCCCTGAAACCATCGCCCCGGCTACCGTCAGAACACGGACCTGCTCTGCCAACGAAAGTAGCGGCATTGACATCGCGAGTGCGCGTGCCGTTTCAGTGCTTCCGTTCCAGGAGACTAATATACGTCTTCCCAGTGATGACTGGAGTGACTCGGGGACAAGCAGCACAGGTCTTCCACTTTCAAAAAGGGCAGCTTCACAGGTGGATCGCCAGTCAAAATCGGCATATCTGGCCACTCTTCCGGTAACAATCAAGTCAAAAAGACGTCCATACTCGCCAACAACCTGTTCTTCAACACCCTCTTTTGCTATCCACCCCGCAGTCAGGCCCTCACCTGCAGTAGCGAGCCCTCCATGGGAGACTCCAAGGGAGTGCATAATCTCATTGTAGGCTCTTTCTGCCTGTTCAGCCTTTTGTTGGCCTTCAGACTCAATCTGGACCAGATAGTCGCCAGGGAGCGAGACCCCCTCTCCGGCAATAATAGGCGGCAGAGCACGAACAAAAAGACCCTCAATATAACTGCCAAACTTTTTGGCCACGGTTACTGCAGCACTGACAACAACTTCACACTCATCAGACCCATGATAGGGAACCAGTATTGTTTTCATCAACTGTTAACCTTTAGTTTCAACATGATTGTATGTGACAGTTTAAGATTAGCACCCCACTCTGGAGTCATCCAGTTGTGTTTATTGAATAACCGCTTCAGACCTCAACCCAGCACACCCAGCCAACGGTGATTATCTGCCTGAAAGGCCGAGAAGCGACTCCAGTTCCTCTGTCAGAGAGTCTCCAAGCGCTTTCCTGCGCCAGCCCGTAACCAAAGGGCTCCCTCGTTCACCTCTTACCACTGCCTCGACATCTTTTCGGGTAGCAATCAATGATGCGCTCATTCCAATGGTCATGGCTCGCTCTCGTATCTTTTTCATCATTTTCTTGCAGTGATCACTCTGTGCCCGAGTCATTGGTCTTTCGCGTGGCCAAACCACCTCATTTTGTGGGACATCCATCGTCGATATCACTTTTTGGATTGGATTCAACCACCGCCTGGCCTGGCCTGAGGAGAGCTCATTAATGTTCTCAAGTGAGGAGCTGTCAATGCTCTCAAGGCGCGCCACTGCCATCAAAGCAACATCTTTTATCACCCACTCTCTCGGAATATTCTGATCCTGGGCGGTCTTCTCTCTCCATACCGCAAGCGCTTTCAACCGTTGCTGGGCGACCGGAGAAAGGCTGTTTCCTCTACCCAACCTCTTCCACGCCAGTTCTGGATCAAGAAAATAACGCTCTTGCCGAGACAGTAGTGCAAACTGCTCTTCAGCCCACTCTCTGCGCCCAGTTTGCTCAAGCCGCTTTTCGAGATAATGATAAATATCCCCCAGATAACGAACATCATCTTCAGCATAACCGATTTGAGCATCGCTCAATGGGCGTCTGCACCAATCTGTTCGTGTGTGGGCTTTTTCAAGAACCACCCCGGTCACTTGCTCTACCAGAGAGGCATAACTCACCTGATCACCCATACCGCAAAAAGCGGCTGCCGCCTGGGTATCAAACAGAGGTGTTGGCAGGGCTTTTAATCTTGGTAGCAGAACTTCAAAATCCTGGTCCGGGGCATGCAATATCTTCATCACTTTCTGGTTATTTATCAGTTCACTCAGTGCATCGAGTCTTTTGAACGCCGTAACATCAACACACCAGACGCCTGATGAAGATGAGATCTGAATCAAACACAGCTTGGGGTAATAGGTCCTTATTCTTAGAAACTCAGTATCAATACCCACCCACTCCTCCCGGGAGAGGGTATGGCACAATGCTTGAAGCTCATTCGCAGTTGAAATCATTACTTATTGCTTTTCTACCGTGACCTTCACAGAAAGGATTGATATTATCTCACGACTTCATCCTCCTAACGCAAAGTCATATTGATTCAATTATGCTTCACCGATGTTAGAGAGCTCCGTTCATCCAAACCGCTCACTCAAGAGAACCCAATGGTCAATGTGCTCAATACACTCCTAGCCATCGCTCTATTTCGCGCCAAACCTCAGGATTTACCGAGCTCCAACCAGCTGCTGGTTGTGACCACCTTTCTGGCAATCCTGACATACGCTCTTACAGATACACTGCATGACCAAATCGGGCTAATCATGGCAACTGCTATTGCTCAGGTTGTTCTCTTTGGGGCCGCAATCTATTTTGCCCTAAGAATAAAAAATGTTGCAGAACGCTGGCCCCAGACCATTACTGCACTCTATGGTTGTGGTGCTCTCCTTCAGCTTCTCGGATGGCCACTGTCAATTTGGCTTGGCTACATAGTGGATCCTGCACAGAGATCTATGCCCTTCCTACTCATTGTCGCCCTCGGCTTCTGGTTTCTGGCTATCATGACCTGGGTTCTTCACCATGCTCTGGATACCCCCAAGCCCATCAGTTTCCTGATCAGTATGACCTGTCAGGGTGTGGTGGTTATTGGGCTACTGACACTCCTTGGCCCCGACCCGTTCAATATCCAGGGCTGAAAGGCGTTTTGTATCCTGAAATTGGCTTATAATCGATCTCTATTTTTTTCCGGTCCTATATCCTGATTCAGGAGAATCTCATTGAAAACAAAAATCTCAAGCTTAATTTTTGGTCTTCTTCTTGTCGGCAATGTCACTGCAGCAGAATACGTGGCCGACAGCCACTATACTGAAGTTTTTAATCCACAGCCTGTCCACACCGGAGAACAGATCGAGGTACTCGAGTTCTTCTGGTATGGCTGCCCTCATTGCTACGATCTTGAACCGACTATCCATGACTGGTTGACCAACAAGCCTGCAAATGCAGACTATCTGCCCATGCCCGCTGTTCTCAATAAAAGCTGGGAATTTCATGCCCGCGTCTATTACACGCTTGAAGCTTTGGGAGTTCTGAATACGCTTCATACTCCTTTTTTTGACTCGATCCATGCCCAAAGGATGCGAATCAATGATCTCGATGCCTTCATCTCCTGGGCAACAAAAAATGGAATTGAAAGCAAGGATGCTGAAGCTGCATTCAAATCCTTTGCAGTACATACCAAAGTTCAACAGGCACGGACATTATCAGAAAATTATAGGATCACCGGTGTTCCCACCCTTATTGTTGACGGTAAATACCTCACTTCTGCTTCGATGGCGGGTGGCCATGATGAGCTGATGAAAGTGGTGAATTTTCTTGTCGCCAAATCAGCAACGGAACGTCAACAATAGTAATCGCCTGAATGGCCAAGCTCTATTTTCACTATGCGGCGATGAATGCAGGCAAAACAACCAGCCTGCTTCAGGTCTCTCACAACTACCGGGAGCTGGAGATGAACACGCTCCTGCTCACCCCTCAACTTGATGATCGGGCTGATGTTGGAAAAATAGCCTCAAGAATTGGGCTCGAAGCCACTGCCGAAGTGTTTACCCATCAAGATAATCTGTTCGAGTTGGTCAATGCTGACCACAGCGCAGACAACCTTAGCTGTATTCTTGTTGATGAGGCACAGTTTCTCTCCAAAGAACAGGTCTGGCAGCTTGCCCGTGTGGTGGATGACCTAGATATACCCGTAATGTGTTATGGGTTAAGGACTGACTTCCAGGGAGAGCTGTTTCCTGGAAGCGCCCGGCTTCTTGCTGTTGCTGATGTATTGAAAGAGATAAAAACAGTCTGTCATTGCGGGCGGAAAGCAATAATGGTCATCCGATTAGGTGCTGATGGAAAAGCGATCAAAGAGGGCGCTCAAATTGAAATAGGAGGCAATGAAAAATATATTTCGCTCTGCCGGGCACACTGGCGTGAGTCTGTCCGTCCCTGACAGGAAGGTGATCTGTACCCACCTTAAAAACCCCTGATTAATGGCCAACCAGAACAAGCAGGACGCCTGCCGCAACTGCAGAACCAAGCACACCTGCCACATTAGGGCCCATTGCATGCATCAGGAGGAAGTTGTGATGGTCTGCCTCTAGACCCACTTTATTGACAACTCGTGCCGCCATAGGCACGGCTGAGACCCCCGCCGCCCCTATCAGCGGATTGATCTTTCCACCCGTTATTCGATGTAGTAGCTTCCCCAGGAGCAATCCAGCTGCCGTACCAATTGAGAAAGCAATCGCCCCCAACAGCAAAATCCCAATTGTCTCCAGATTGAGGAAATGGTCGCCCTGCAATTTAGACCCAACTGCCAATCCCAGGAGAATAGTGACGATATTGATAATCTCATTCTGTGCCGCATGATTCAGACGATCAACCACTCCACTCTCACGCAGGAGATTACCGAAAGTGAACATACCGATAAGGGGAGCCGCGGTTGGCAGAAAAAGAATGCACAGTGCAAGAACTGTCAGTGGAAATAGAATTCGCTCGAGCTTGGATACAGGCCTCAACTGCTTCATCACCACCTTGCGCTCGGCTTCGGTAGTCAGCAATCTCATGATCGGCGGCTGGATTATTGGCACCAATGCCATATAGGAATAGGCTGCCACCGCAATGGCACCTAGCAGATCGGGGGCTAATCGTGATGCAAGGAATATAGCCGTTGGTCCATCAGCACCACCAATGATGCCTATGGCGGCTGCATCGGCTAGACTGAATTCAAACCCGGGAACCAGATTCAATGCCAGCGCTCCCAGCAAGGTAGCAAAGATACCAAACTGAGCTGCAGCACCCAACAGGAGAGTGCTTGGCCTGGCAATGAGTGCGCCAAAATCGGTCAATGCCCCAACCCCCATAAAAATCAACAGAGGAAATACGCCGGTCTCAATCCCAACCTTGTAGACCAGACCAAGCAGTCCTTCAGGCCCTGCTATTCCGGCAATCGGGATATTGGTCAGGATGGCGCCGAAACCGATCGGTACCAGGAGAAGGGGCTCAAACTTCCTGGCTATGGCCAGATAGAGAAGGAGAAGACCGACTCCAATCATCAATGGTTCACGCCAGCCGAAATTGGCGATCCCGGTGCTTTTCCATAACTGAATAAGTTCTTGCTCCATACCAATCCTGGATCAGGCGAGATAGACGAGGACAGAGCCAGACTCGATGGTGTCGCCCTCTTTGACCTCTACCGCAGTAACTGTTGCATCTTTTGGTGATCTTACCTCCGTCTCCATCTTCATCGCCTCCAAGACGATAAGGGTCATGCCCTTGGCTACCTGATCTCCTGGATTAACAAGAACCTTAAAAATATTTCCCGCAAGTGGTGCATTTAAGGGCTCTCCTTTTGCTCCGGAAGGAGCTTCAATCGCCCCGGGCTGAGGCTCTATCGACTCAATCTTTGGAGCCCCCTTGCCCGGTGACACCGTGACATCAAAACCCGCGCCGTCCACTTCAATATGGTAGTGCTCACAATGGCTCTGTGTTGCCTGTTCCCTTGGCAGACTTGGATCTGGTTTTGATTCAGGTTGTGTCTCTCTGGGGTGAGGTTCGAACTGAGAGGGGTCATCTCTATGTTCCAGAAACTTAAGGCCCACCTGGGGGAAAAGGGCATAGATCAGGACATCATCAATACGTTTTTCTCCCTCCTCCAGGGTCAGTTCCTTCTCAACTGCCAACTCTTCCAGTTCAGATGTCAGTCTTTCCATCTCATCCTCTATCTGGTCAGCAGGACGACATGTCATCAACTCATCACCATCAAGCGCTCGTTGCTGCAGTTGGGGATTTACCGGAGCCGGGGTAGCCCCATATTCACCTCGGAGAACCCCTGATGATTCTTTGGTCAATGCACTATAGCGTTCACCCGAAAGGACATTGATCACTGCCTGTGTGCCTACTATCTGAGAAGTGGGGGTTACCAGTGGGATAAAGCCCAGGTCCTTCCTCACTCTGGGAATCTCTTCAAGTACTTCATCAAATCGTTCGATTGCTTTCTGTTCACGGAGCTGGGATTCCAGATTGGTCAGCATTCCACCAGGAACTTGTGAGAGCAGGATGCGTGAATCAACCCCCTTTAAAGAGCCTTCAAGTGAAGCATACTGAAGCCGTAAAGCGCGGAAATAGACAGCCAGTTCTTCCAGGGCATTGAGACTGATGCCGGTGTCACGCTCTGTCTCCTGAAGCATGGCCACTACGGTTTCAGTCGGGGTATGGCCATAAGTCATCGACATTGCAGAGATAGAGGTATCAACAATATCGACCCCGGATTCTGTAGCCTTGAGGATTGTCGCTGTACTCAATCCCGTTGTGGCATGGCAGTGGAGGGCTATTGGAATGGCACAACTCGCTTTTATCCGGGTGATCAGTTGGCCTGCAACTAAAGGTGTCATCAGACCGGCCATATCTTTAATGCAAATTGAGTGGCAACCCATATCCTCTAGCTTTATTGCCATCTCGACCCACATATCTATGGTATGAACAGGGCTTGTCGTATAAGAGATAGTCCCCTGGGCATGTTTGTCAACCGCCACTGTTGCCGCAATCGCAGTGTTGAGATTACGCACATCATTCATGGCATCAAAGATGCGGAAGACATCAATCCCATTTACAGCTGATCTTTCAACAAAGGCATGGACGACATCATCGGCATAATGGCGATAACCCAGAATATTCTGCCCGCGAAACAACATCTGTAACGGGGTGTTCGGCATCGCCTGCTTCAGCAGCCTCAGTCGTTCCCAGGGATCTTCGCCAAGAAAACGAATACAAGAGTCAAAAGTAGCCCCACCCCAGCACTCAATAGACCAAAAACCCACCTTATCAAGATCAGAAGCAACAGGGAGCATATCTTCAACCCGCATTCGGGTTGCCAAAAGTGACTGGTGGGCATCTCGAAGTACAACTTCAGTTATACCAAGTGGGTTATTTAACATTTTAGTTCATCCATATTCTTTATATCATTGTTTTTATTCAACTGTTTTCTTTTCTATATCTATAAATTGCAGCCGTAATAACACTCATTATCTGGGGAGAGACTCTCTCTGTCGACACTGATTGAGAAACAGGTGATGATCTATTTTTACCTCTTTCACTCTCAGAATTGCTCTCGATGAGTTTAGCCAGACGAGACATTATTAATACGACCAGGATCAATATACACAGAAAAAAAGAGACTACACCCATGCCAAGCAGCATGAGCTGTAGCCCGCTTACAAGCATCTCATCAACAACCATCAATCTCTTTCTCTATTCATCCTGAAGGTGTGGAATTTTTCTCCAGCCGCCGATTATCCCGATTGGAGGCTCTGGAATCCAGTCTATCTTAATTAATGATCCAATTGATCCATTCACTCCCCAACCTGATTGGACATCCCGCAAGAGAAGGTTTATACACTTCCCAACACCAATAAGGATAACCGGATCATGACCTCAATACTCAAACTTGGAATACCCAAAGGAAGCCTGGAATCTTCCACTCTAGAGCTTTTTCGCCAGGCAGGATGGACCATCAAGCCCAGATCAAGGAACTATTTCCCCTCAGTGGATGATAACGAACTCTCATGCGCACTGGTTCGTTCACAGGAGATGGGGCCCTATGTCGCCAATGGCACCCTCGATGCAGGACTTACGGGACAGGACTGGATTCAGGAGACAGAAGCAGATGTGGAAGTTGTTTGTGATCTGGTCTATTCCAAAACCTCGGACCAACCCTGTCGATGGGTCTTGGTGGTCGATCGGGAGTCATCGATCCACTCCGTCGAAGATCTCGAGGGCAAGACCATCTCTACAGAGCTTGTTGAATTTACCCGACGTTATCTGGCTGAACGTAATATAAAGGCCAGGGTTGAATTCTCCTGGGGAGCGACTGAAGCGAAGGTTGTTGAGGGGCTTGCTGATGCCGCTGTAGAGATCACAGAGACGGGCAGCACCATCAAGGCGCATGGGTTAAGAATTGTTTGTGATCTGCTGTACACCCACACCGTCTTGGTTGCCAACCGCGACTCCATGAGAGACGAATGGAAAAGAGGAAAAATTGAACAAATTGCCCTCCTGCTTCAAAGTGCTCTCGCCGCCAGGGACAAGGTACTGTTGAAGATGAACATACCCTCTTCCCGTATTGATGAGGCCATTGACCACCTTCCCAGTCTTCACGCCCCCACTATCAACCATCTGCACCAGGATGACTGGCTGGCCGTCGAGAGTGTTGTCGATAGAACACGGGTAAGAGAGCTGATTCCTCTGTTGAGAGAGGCGGGGGCTGAGGGCATCCTTGAACTGGAGATTCATAAACTGGTATGAAGCCGGTGTGGATAAGAGAGATCCAGTTATCGAAACACTCCTCTAATCGGTTGTTTTGACCACTTCACCAATATAGGGCAATTCCCGGTGTGCCCCGGCATAGTCAATGCCATAGCCAATCACAAAGGTATCGGGTATTGAGAAGCCCACCCAGTCAATATTCACCACCCGTTCGCGGCGAGAGGGCTTGTCGAGCAGTACGCAGATAGAGAGAGAGCGTGGATTTCTGGAGTTGAGCACCTCACTCACCTTTTGGAGGGTGTGACCGGTATCAACGATATCATCAACCAACAATACATCGCGCTGATGAATATCATCCTCCAGATCCTTGACGATTCGGACATTTCGGGCTGATTCCATTCCACTTCCATAGCTTGAGGTGGTCATGAAATCGATCTGAGAAGGGCGATTCATCTCACGTGCTAGATCTGCAAGAAAAACAAAAGCCCCTCTGAGCAGGCCAACGATCACCAGTTCATCAGTCTCCTTGTAGCGCTCCCTGATCTCATCTCCAAGCGCTTTAACCCGGGAAGCGATCTGGCTTTGGGAGATCAGCTCCTTGATCTCATATTCCATATTGTTCTTCTTCCCTTGAGTTGGTTCTATTGCCAGGAATCTCCTTGGCTATGTTTTTACTCACCACAGGCTTGTTTCTCTTCCTCTAATTATCATTTTTTCCTTTCATCTTTGGCTTTAGCTTCGGCTTCGGCTTCGGCTTTGGCTTTAGCTTCGGCTTTGGCTTTGGCTTCGGCTTCCGCTTTGGCCTTCTTCTCGGCTTCCGCTTTGGCCTTTCTCTCTGCTTCCGCTTTGGCCTTTCTCTCTGCTTCCGCTTTGGCCTTTCTCTCTGCTTCGGCTTTGGCTTTGGCTTTAGCTTTAGCTTCGGCTTTGGCTTTGGCTTTAGCTTCGGCTTTGGCTTTGGCCTTCTTCTCGGCTTCCGCTTTGGCTTTGGCTTTGGCTTTGGCTTTAGCTTCGGCTTTGGCCTTTCTATCTGCTTCGGCTTTGGCCTTCTTCTTTGCGGCCTCTTTGGCTTTCTTATCTGCGGCCTCTTTGGCTTTCTTATCTGCGGCCTCTTTGGCTTTCTTATCTGCGGCCTCTTTGGCTTTCTTATCTGCGGCCTCTTTGGCTTTCTTATC
>Ga0066846_10000192_pt1 | contig 28644 bp, 21 predicted proteins | sample ETNtaG_33_FD_65489 | JGI IMG/M metagenome (GOLD analysis project Ga0066846, IMG submission 65489) | Marine microbial and viral communities from oxygen minimum zone, Eastern Pacific Ocean - ETNP201310SV76 | ecosystem: Environmental > Aquatic > Marine > Oceanic | place: Pacific Ocean: Eastern... | reverse complement strand
ACCTGCAATGCAAGTGATGATGAAGGAGCAGACAGTCATAAAGATGATAACCTTACTTATACCTGGGATGCCGCCGCAGGAACTATTTTACAAGATTATGGAGGTTCCACCGCATCCTGGACAGCGCCTGCAATCTTAGGAATTTTTTCCATATCCTGCATTGTAGAAGACCCTGATCACGGCACTGATATTGCCATGGTGAATGTAACAGTCCAATGAAATTTGTTATCTCAACGGGATTATTTATTTTTATTTTATTTTTCATATGGAGATGCGAAAGAATGAATGGTCCCGTAGAAATTCTATCACTTAATGCCACCGATTCTTTTGTGGAAGCAGGCGGGATAATATCGTTAAAATGTATAGCCCAGGATCAAGATAAAGATCCGTTGGCATACTCATGGGAATCTACCAGTGGATCTTTTTTAGTAATCAAAGATTCTGCAGTGTGGACTGCTCCCATGGAATTTGGCAGATATTTTATTTCCTGCAGAGTCACAGATAACTATGGTGCTTCCGATGTGGAAACTGTTAAAATTATGGTCAATTCATCTAATGGGCAGGTAGTTAGTCCTAATACATATATCATGATTATTTTTGATAATTCAGGATCTATGAACAGCACACTTTCTCCATTACAAAACATGGCAACAGGAGCATATACAGACTCTTCATCTCTACGAAACACTTTACAGGACTTCTACGCTACAGGAACAACACAGAAATATGGAAACCTCGATAAAGCTACAAATGGTTCAGATGCATACGATAATCATGTTTATTTGCTGCAGGCAGACTCTGAACGAACATTTAGATTTTTAGCAAATAAAGGAGTTATGTATTCTACAGATGAGAATTTTACCGAAATTGCTAGAACTGGATTCAGTACAGCAGCAGGAAAAGATTTTGAATACGCTGATAATATCGTAATCTTAGTATTCCAGGATGAGGCAGCCGATGTATACCACAGTAATTCTTTTTCAGATACAGATAACCGAACAAATTCGTATGATTCGGATATAGAAAATCTTAGAAACAAAATCAACACTGTCCATAACACACAAGGGCTTACTTATTTCGGACATATTTTCCATGTAAATGACGACGGCAGCAACCCATTCAAATCCTTTGTTCAAGCAGTCCTAGGAGGCCAAGGTAATTACTTTGGATCAAATGGACTAAATGATAGCACCATATATAGTGACCCAATTAGTGCTGATTATGATTTAAATGATGGGGACACAGAAATATATTATAAAAACATAGTAACAACTGCTCTGATAAATATGGGTTTTATACTATTTAATTAATTTATTTTCTTTACAAATTCATTTAGGCCACTTATATAAAAAATTGCCATGGTGAACATAACAGTCCAATGAAAATCGTTGTTCATGCAATTCTCCTCTTTTTTGTCATATTATTCATATGGAGCTGCGAAAGAATGAATGGTCCCGTAGAAATTCTATCACTTAATACCAGTGATTCTTTGGTAGAAGCAGGCGGGATAATATCGTTAAAATGTATAGCCCAGGATCAAGACAAAGATCCCTTGGTATACTCATGGGAATCTTCCAGTGGATCTTTTTCAGTAATTAAAGATTCTGCAGTCTGGACTGCGCCAATGGAATTTGGAATATATTTTATTTCCTGCAGGGTCACAGATAATTATGGTGCTTCCGATGTCGCAACTGTTACCATTAATGTAAATCCATCTAGTCCTGTCCCCGTGAATGGTCTAGAATGGACATTAACTGATGATGGATTATTAAATGGTACAAATTCATCAAATGAAAATAATACAGGAATAACCGATTATTGGGATGGTAGTATAGAAAATGCAGATTATGGATGGAATGTAACAATACAGGATAAAACAGAAAATTCAATTTCCCAATCTCTTCAATTCAAAGTAGAGGATAGTGCTAATTGTGGTGGAAATAATTCTAACACTCAAAATGGAACAGCCATAGCAAATATACAAGTGACTGGCTCTGAACCTATTACTTTGGAGTTAGAATTTTCGGGAATTGGCGAAGCTGAGTCAGCTGGTTATGATTTAATTAAATTTGAATTGGATGGAGTCGTTATTGGTGATGGGCATGCTCCTGGCGGTGGCCTAGGTTGTGCATCCGATTCAGTTGCAGTAAATCCTGCTAGTCCAAAATCATTGGATCCCGGTCCACATACTTTGATTATAGACTTTACAACAAACGATGGTCAATACCATGTAGATGCATATTATGAGATTAAATTAAAACTCATAGCACCCTAGTGTGATTAATCTATTTATTTTAAATATTCATTTATGCGATTTATATAAAACATTATCATTGTGTGTATAACAATCCTATGAAAATCATTTTTCATCCAATTCATATCTTTTTTATCATATTATTCATATTTAGCTGTGAAAGAATGAATGGCCCAGTAGAAATTCTATCACTTAATACCAGTGATTCTTTGGTAGAAGCAGGTGGGCTTTTATCATTGAAATGTGTAGCCCAGGACGAAGATAAAGATCCGTTGGCATACTCATGGGAATCTTCCAGCGGTTCTTTTTCAGTAATTAAAGATTCTGCAGTGTGGACTGCGCCTATGGAATATGGAATATATTTTATTTCCTGCAGGGTCACAGATAATTATGGTGCTTCCGATGTGGCAACTGTTACAATTATTGTTGGACCTTCAAACAGTGTTCATGTTTCTGGAAAGGTAACCAACGCTGTCAATAGAAACCCAATTCCAGAAGTTGCAATTACAATTTCTGATCTCTCCGCAGTTACAGATGAAAACGGTATTTATATCATTCAATATGTTCCCGAAGGAGACCATGAAACTTCAGGATCAGTTAACGAATTTTGTCCATTTACCGGCCATTTCACTCTTCCGGATAATTCCCCCCATCAGACGTTTACATATAATTTTTCAATGAGTCCAATACCGGATCCGGGAGAAATTCGATTCGTTCTTAACTGGGGAGCGAAACCGCAGGATCTAGATTCTCATCTCCTTACGCCTGAAATTGAGGGGTCATCATATCATATTAGCTATCTTAATCGCGGTAATCCCACAGCCGCACCTTATGTGATATTGGATACAGATGATACAAATGGTTATGGACCTGAGACTATTACCATCAAGCAGGCATTTGAAGGTATTTATGTATATTATATATATAACTACTCCGGAGGTTCCAAACTAACTAGTTCTGAAGCACAGATTAATATCTATGATAATCCTGATTGTAATGCCACTACTATTTCTATCCCAAGTGAAGGCAGTGGCAGATATTGGTATGTTTGTGATATTGATGGCTCCACAGGTAATCTCACCATAATCAATAAAATCCAAGGATCAAAACCTACGCGATAAAACTAAATAATTTTATTTCTTATTGTTAATTGGATGTTAACTCTTTATCAATCGTTTGCAACTGAAGCAAACTCGAAGCAATCAGATCAATAAAGACACTGATTTCTTTTAGCAGGTCCATCAGTTCCAGGTGCAGGTGGTCCGCAACGCTGGAACCAGTTTTTCCGGCACTGGCCCGATTGATGTGAGCCAGCCGGTATTTTTCCTCCAAATCCTTGTATTTTTCTCCCTTGGCCACAATTTTTTCCGCCTTTTTAGGATTATACTTTTTAAAAAATTTGCCAATACGGCTTAATTGCTTGATCATTTTTAAGTGGTAAGCCGCCAAATCATTCTGCCCATCTTCCGAGAATTCTCCCTCCAGCGTCTCTTTCTTATCCATGAGATTACTGTATCGCATTTCCACAGCACTGCGGATTGATTCCAGGTAATTCACTACTGAGACCAGGGTAAATATCTCCCGGGACTGATTTTCATTAAGCTCTTCGTTGCTGATCTTGACCAGGTAATCCAGAATGGATTGGTTTAATTGGCCGATCTTGTCCAGCCGTAAATACAGCCCTTTTTGAAAATCCTGATCAGGGTCTTCAACATCACCTGACAGTTCATCGGATATAAACGGGTTAACCAGCGAACCTATCACCCGTTCCATTAGCCCCACTACACCGCGAATTTCGGCCTGGGTATTACTAATGGCAGCAGCTGGGTAACTGAGCACACTTTCATCCAGGTTTAAGACCGCTGCTTTTTCAATATTGCGTACTTCTTCCTTGTCCGGGAAAAACCTGATGATCAAATCAGCAATTATTGTGGTAAAAGGAATGAAAATAACGGTAGCGATGATGTTAAAAATGGTGTGGGCATTGGCGATTTGCCGCGGCACATTGTCCGATGTCTGGACCACAATATCTGCGAATGTGGGTATCCAGAAACAGAAAACGGCCACACCGATCACATTGAATGTCACATGGGCAATGGCTACCCGCTTTGCTTCCCGGGAAGCATTAAGCCCCGCTAACAGCGCCGTGACACAGGTGCCTATATTGGCACCAAAGATCAGCGGGATCCCCGCTTCTAAGGTAATGGAACCGCCGCTGGCCAGGGTGATTACGATCCCTGTGGTAGCGCTGCTGCTTTGTACCAAGGCAGTAAACACTGCTCCTGCCAAGATACCCATAAAGGGGTTCTCAAAACTCACCAGGATCGAATTGAATGTGGGATTGGTTCGCAGCGGCTTCATGGTATCGGACATAACCTTCATACCGTAGAATAACAGTCCAAAACCCAGTATTACAAAACCGATATTCTTTGCAGTATCTTTTTTAGAGAACAGGGACATGATTGCACCAATGGCGATTAGTACCAGGGCATAGTCCGTGATTTTAAAAGCCACGATCTGGGCCGTCACGGTGGAGCCAATATTGGACCCCAGGATCACACCAAGTCCTTGAGCAAAGCTTAAAAGGCCCGAGTTGACAAAGCTCACCAGCATCACCGTGGTAGCACTACTGCTCTGGATGACCATAGTCACAAAAGCTCCTACTCCCACCGCCAGGAAACGGTTGGAAGTGAGTTTTTCCAGGATGGTGCGCATTTTGTTGCCAGCAGTGACCTTCATACCGTCGCTCATCATTTCCATGCCGTAGAGAAACATGCCCAGACCGCCAAAAAGACTGGTGATCAGCAGGATCCAGTTGACACTGTTTCCTGTGGTGTCGGCACCGGCATAAAGCAGCGTGCTCAGGCCCAGCAGGGTCAGGATTAATACGGTTCTATTCGTAAATGAATGTATATAATATTTCATATTATTAGACCTGCTCCAATAACAATAAGATTTTGTTTTGTTAGAATTATGTTAGGAGAATATAGCCTTCATTTTCTACGCTTACAATGTGCAGTCAGCATCCACATCTGATTTTGCTGAACTGGGATAAAGGCTTAGGATTATGATCCCGTATATGTAGCTCCAGTATTTGTACCGTTATGGCTGTTCCCTGAACCATCATTGGCATTATTTTCAAAAGGCCAATATCCTTTCAGGTTTCCGCTTGCAAAGGTGCTGACATCAAAACCCCTGCCTTGGATATACAGAGATCGCACCTGATTAATGTTGAATGTTGTATTCCATAACGCAACCTGATCAATCAAACCGTCCATAAAATCGATGTCACCTTCTAAACGGCCAATATCCATATCATTGACATCAATACCTGTTGCCGTAGTTACCACCACATGATACCAGGTATCAACGGCTGTTATGGTTTGTTCCCCGGACACACTATTGACATAATAGGTTGGAGTATCAATATTATTCACTGTTACTTCTCCATTTACAATCTTGATATAATCGGTGCCATTCAGATCAATGACCTGATCCGTATTGGATGTGATATCATCTATGTGTATCCAGAACGAAATGGTCTTAACACCATTAAAAACATTTCCAATATCCACATAATCATTACTGCCATCAAAAGACAGGGCAGAATATACAGGGTTGCCAACAGTCCATTTCAGATTGTAAACACTGTTACCATCTGATCCTTTAGATGTAACTACATTTGTTTTGTTGCCCCCATTGTGGATTCCGCTGGCACTTCCAGTTGCTGTAATTGTTCCCCCTGCCAAACTATAGCTGTTTGGTCCCAGGTTCAACCCAGCAAAACGATCTGTGGCCAATACCTCCATCCCGGAATAGGAAAGCCAGTAAACATGTCTTTGCGAAAAAACATCTGCCTGGTTCGCCAGTAAGTTTAATACCCGGTCTGCCATAAAACTGATCATAATGGTCATGAGCAGCACTGTGGCCATGGCAAATACACTGATAAAAACACCATTCTGGGATTTGCGAAGAAATTTCATAAGCTCAGATGAATGTCGTCCGGCATAACAAAGGTGGTATAGGAATGTTTGTCTTCGCCCCGGATCAGGTCAAAGGTTAATTCTATACCTTTGATAGTCGCATCTGTAGGGGTTGTCAGGTTTTGGTTGTATTTATCCTTATAAACAAATTTCCCATTAATAACCCCATCTGCTAGGACGCCCGTTGATGTATTGCCGGAGATAGTTCTGGAATACTTTATCGTACTGTCAGATGCGCTGATTTGATAAACATAGGTTGCTGCGCTAAGATAGCTGGTAAAACGCAACTGTGTCGCCGTAAGGCTGCCATCGGTGAATGAAGAAACACCATTGATATGCATAACGAAATTGCGCTGGGCAAATTCCGCATCTTTATTCATATCTACTATACTATTAGTATAAACAAGGTTCATCATTGTTCCTCGGGCCATTAAACCGACGGCAGACATCACAATCGATGCCATAACCATGGCAGCAATCATTTCGATCAGGGTAAATCCCCTGGTCCTCATTTTTAATATGTGTTTAGCTGCCATAGGGAGAAAAGGTTAAGGCGTAGCCCTGGTCCGCCTTAGCGGATTTAATGGCATCCAGCTGAGTGGAATCAGATGTACCGGGGATACCCACTTTTATGGTGATCTGTTTAAAATCTGTTGGCGATCCGGAATTATCAAAACTATACGGGTTTGTACCGGTATTTAATGAAACATATTTCACTGCGATGCGCCCACCCAATCCACTGAAATTGTCGCTGCTCGCATCGAGACCCGTATAATCGCTGTCCTTAAAGGAAATACCGTTAAAATCATCCACATCATTATAGTTTGACCATACAGTTTCCCCTTCCCGGCCCAAGGTTGAAGACCAGCTTCTAAACTGGCTGGTCCAGACAGCATTAACGATTGAACCATGGTCCATACTGGAACTGTGATCGTAAACAATATTGCCCGAACCGCTATTCATCTTGAGACAAAGTACAATATTCCCATCGCCATATGGATTAGAAAGGGAACGATTATAATTTGTTTTAATTTCGGTGGCAGTACGTATATCATTCCAGATCCGTACTTGGTCTATTCTCCCATCAAGATATCCAACACCTTCAACCCTGCCTATATCTACATCCGAAGCATTGATACCGGTGGCGGTCGTAACCGCAACATGATACCAGGCATCTATTGTTGCAATGGTTCGCTCCCCGCTAATACCATTAACATAATATGTCGGCGATGAAATATTATTTACTGTTACTTCGCCATCAACAATTTTGATATAATCTGTACCATTGAGATCAATAACATAATCTGTATGGGAAGTAATATCATCTACTTCTATCCAGAAAGAGATAGACTGTATACCTGTGGCGACATTGCCAACATCCGCATAATCACCATTCCCATCAAATACTAATGCATAATCACCATTTTCATTCCCCTTAGCATCAAAATCCTGAGCCATAACCCGCTCCATAGCGGCATGTGCAAGATTACTCGAAAGAGACATGGAAATAGCAGATGTTGCTGTATTACTTATATTAGCATAGGCCCGGGAAATTTCAATAAAGGCAATAGAAATAATGACCACCGCCAGCAAGATTTCCGTAACTGCATATCCTGGGAATGAAATGCGTTTATTGAACATAAATATATCCCGTCGGAGCAACAATAGTGATCGTTCGATCGCCATCATTGATATTGATCACCGCATTAGTGTTTGTTGTAGGTTCTCCAAGGATATTAAACTCCAAGGATCCGGAGCTAAAACCGGTAACGGAGGTAAAATCTATATAGCTTGGCATGGTGAATGTGTTGGCAGTTTCACCAGGAAGAATCAGGGTTGATGGGCTAGATTTGTACTGCAGAATATACGATTCGTTATCAGTATTGATAGAAAAATGAAAAGGTTCGCCCTTGGCCATACAATAGTCACGGGCATTTTGTATTCTGCGGACCATGGCTTGGAGTTCTTCATTGATATTCAGCCATTTATTATAATTGCTGTATGTGGAAACCACAGATGTGCCCAAGATACCAGCGATTACCATAATGGCAATCAGTTCGATCATTGTAAATCCTGTTAACGTTCTACGCATAAAAAACGCCGATAAATTTCGGCGAATTTTTCAAGTATTTAAACGATAAAGTGACAGATGCAATCTATGGCATGGAAGTATATTTTAATTCCGGTATCTCTTCATCATCGCCGGGAAGTACCGTCAGTGTTCCATCAGCAATCCTGCTCCCAATAAAAGCCCCAAGTGCTCCGTTTTGGTCTCCATCCCTGTAGGCCGATAGGTGATAACCATTTTTATCAATTCCTTTCGCTTCACCGGCCTTGGTGGTAAGGGGCGCATAAAAGATCCAGTACACGTCTTCGTAGTTGGCACCTTCGCCGCCAAAGACAAAAGGCAGTCCATGGGGAAAATAACCAAACAGGACAGCATTTGTTTTCTTGTGCTCTTCTGCCACCGCAGGTCCGTTGGCAAAAATATTCTCAACAGTGATCTGGGCCCAGCGGGTCTCATCAAAATCGCCCACCCACTCTTTCAGGTACTTGTTGCCGTCCGTGTTCCAGTCTTTGAACTCTGATCCTTCTGGATAGGTGTGAATAGCCATCGATTTCCCCGCTTCCATTCTATCTTTTAATGCGCTAGTCAAGGTGATCTTCTTAGACCCATCTTTTTTCTGTATTGGAGCGTCAAGGTGGCCTTTTATCGCATAGAACATATCCGCCACAGCCTTTTCATAGTTTGAAATACCGCCACAGGCATTGTACACAAACATGATGAAAAATGATAGAGTCACCAGAACAACTGATTTACTGCCCAGTTTCTTTGAGCTGCAGCCTTCTAGTAAAGATCGGAAAAACAAAAAACGCCGGTGTATGCCGGCGTTTTTATTATAAGAATATAATTTCAATTAATTAAAATTAATCTGCTGCTTTTGCTGACAAATGCCAATACTCATCAGAAACAACTGCATCATTATTGAGAGTAGCAGCAACGCCTAAAGCCGCCTGAGCAGCCGAACCATTACCACTAGATATAGCCCCATTGTATGCATGGTTCTGATTATCATCATGCCATAGTGATAATGTAAATCCATCAAATTCTACTCCACCATCTGTTCCATCCAATGTGGTTATCGGAGCATAAACAATATAATAAACATCTTCCTGGCTGGTATTAGCAGCACTGCCAGGTGGATCAATATCTACAGCTGCACCTCCATTACCCACTGATGCCGGGATTCCATGCGGGAAGTAACCGAAAATAGCTGCGGCAACTGCATTATCAGTTGCATTTGCATTGGTAACATGATTATCAAATTGCCATTGCACCCAATATTCTTTATCGTAATCTTCAATCCATAGATCCAGATAATTATTTATAGCTGCGCTAGATATAACCGGATACTGTTTCATGCGTGAACCTGTCATAGCAGCTTTCACCGCTTGATTGCTCACAGAATTTTTAATGGCACCATACATGGTCTGGGCATTAGACTGGTAGGCCCCGGCAGTGAGACTGCCAATGGCAGGGATAATGACCGCTGCCAGGATGCCCAGTATAACCATCACGGCAATAAGTTCGATCAGGGTAAAACCGCTCTGCACTGATTTCTTTATTTTATTCATGTTTTTTCCTCGGATTTGTTTGTATTGTGTTTAAGCACACTCCATTTTATAATGGAACTTAAAACTATTAATCGCAATCAGAATTACCTCATTAATACTCAAATTGACTATTTTCAGGTATATTAATTACCCGAATTCCAATTAACCACTGAATGTATCTATTTGGGGTATTAAGGTGCAAATCAATTCTGTTTTTCAATTTTGTTTATCGGATTCATCTTTTTCAGTGATTTCATCATCAATAGAGCTACCATCATCCTCAGAATCTTTTTCAAGCCTCGGGATGGGAATAGCGATCTGGTCATTGCCTAAAAATCTATTTGCTGTTTTCATCACACTGATGGCATCCTTGGTCTGATCAATAATCTCCATTGCTTTTTCATCTGTCCCGCCCCAGCAGCGATTGATTTCGTAAACAGATGTAAGTTCCTTTCTGCTGATTTTATACCTGCCCAGGGAAAATCCGGAAACGTTAGCAATTAAGGTACCGTATTGGACCAGGAGTGCCAGCACGCGGTGCTCAAATGATTCCGGGAGCTTGCCGTAGATCTCGGCCCGTAGTTCTTTCAGGCCGGTTCCCGTATCTTCAAATTGATCCATATCTATACTCAAACCTTCAATTCTACTGGTTAGTATGAGTTCGCTTATTCCCATGCTGTCTAACAATTCCACCGTATATTTGAACAGCATTCTGGCTGCTTGGTACTGCTCCGTAAACTCTGCCAGGATCTCTGGCTTTTCCGGAGAGCTATCATCAAGTTTCGCGATCTCTTTTGCCAGTTTTCCACGGATCTCTTCCTCGTCTACCTCCTCTGCCCACAGGGTGTAAAACAGGGTGTCCCACTTCTGAAACAGGGAGCCCATCTTTGCTGCTTCATCCCTCTCTTTCTGGTCAAATTTTCGATCTGCAAAACCTACAAAATGCGCGGTCAGGGCCATGGATTTGATAACACAGCGCAATCTTTTGCGGTTCAGGGTGAAATCATCCAGGGAGTTCATGTATTTATCAAATTGTTTTATTTCAGCAATATCATTTTTCTACCCAACTGGAAGTTCGCTGTTACCAGGGCATAAAAATAAATTCCGGAAGTGACCGGCACATTGCTGTAATTATCTCCATTCCATAATATACGACGGAGTTCCAAATCAAACTATCGATTCTCATAAGCAATGATTTTCTACACCGGTAAGGCATTATGAACAAAAATCACAAACGGATTAAATAAAACAAATTTTTACATCATATTGACCATATTCTGCACCATGGGCATAAACACGGCCAATACAAAAACGCCTACAAATGCAGTAATAAGCAGGGTCAGAATCGGTTCCATGGAAGCCATGACCGCATCCATCTTGTCATCCAGTTCAGCGGTAAAATATTCTGCTACGGAATCAAGCATCAGCGCCAGGGCACCGGTACGTTCCCCGATGTTGATCAGGCTAGTGGCCATTTCCGGCATATAGTCGCTTTTCAGGGCTACGCTTAAGGGCACTCCTTCCAACACTTGGCGCCTGGCCTTTAGCAGCGATTTTTCAAACACCTTGTTATCCACAGTGTCACTAGCGATTTCCAGGGCATTCTCAATCTTTACACCGCTTCCTACAAGCGTATTTAAGATCTGGCCAAAACGGGCTATTATCCCGGCCTGAACCAGGCCGCCGAGTTTGGGAATATTCAATTTTAAACGGTCCCAGAATAAACTTCCTGAAGGGGTATTAATAATGTATTTAACAATTGCGAAAATGACAACCGCGCCAAAAATGGTCACCAGGAAGTACTGGCTTAGAAAATCGCCCATACCCAGCATGATCTTTGTAGGAAGCGGCAGGTCTGAAGGCGCCATATTAGAGAATAATGTTTTGGCCATCTTGGGCATAACAACGGATATCTGTATATAACCAGCGATAAAAAGGGCGCCAATGACAAATGTGGGGTAGCGCATTGCTTTTTTCACTTTTTTCCGGGCATCCATATTGCGATTTACAAAATCCCTGACCTGGTTAAAAATATTAGGCAGCTGACCGCTGGCCTCCCCTGCACGGACCATGTTGACATAAAAATTGTCAAAAGCCTCCGGGTTCTTGGCCATGGCAGCGGATAGGGCTTCCCCCTGGGAGACAGAGGTGCGCAGGTCCTGAACCACATTCTTAAGTTTTTCGCTCACCACCGCCTGTTCCAGGGCATCCAGGGCATCCAGCATGGCGATACCTGTGCTTAAGAGCAGTTCCAGTTGTCGGGTGAATATATTGAGTTCCTTGATGGACAGTTTCTTGCTGGGTCCCAGGCCGATCTTTTCCAGGTAGGGGTCGATATTCATATCCAGATTTAACCCGCCTTTTTTGGCCGAGACCAGGCGCTCGTCCTTCTGATCCAGGATACGGTGAATATCAATAATCGAAGGTGCGGTAATGCTGCGTTCGCTTATGGCACCGCTGGCATCCATTACCTTACAGCTGTAGGCAGGCATTAGATCACCCGGGAGATTTCTTCGATAGAGGTGGATCCTTTCTTTACAAAATCATGGGCCGCATCCAGGAGAGTGGCCATGCCCTGCTTTATGGCCAGTTTATTAATATCCAGCGAATTCCCGCCAACCTTTACGATCTCGTTGATCTCTTCCGTGGGCACCAGTAATTCATATAACCCCGCCCGGCCGCTGTAGCCATTGTTGCAATTGTCGCAGCCCTGTGCAGCGGCCTGATATAGATTCCCGGTGTACTCGGCCATCCCAATTGTATCCAGTTCTACTTCAGTTGCTTTGTGTTTAATCTTGCATTTTTCGCAAAGGCGTCTGATCAGCCGCTGGGCCAGAATTCCTCGTATCGTTGTGGTCAAAAGGAAAGGGTCCGTGCCCATATCGGTCAATCGAGTATAAGTGGAAGCAGCATCATTGGTATGGATAGTACTGAACACCAGGTGCCCGGTCAGGGCTGCTCTTACGGCTAGTTCTATGGTTTCATTATCACGCATCTCCCCTACCATAATGATGTCCGGGTCCTGGCGCAGCATGGAGCGCAGGGCTGCTGCAAAGGTCATACCCGCTTTTTCGTTAACCTGCCCCTGGACGATGCCCTCCAGCTGGTATTCAATTGGATCCTCAATGGTCATAATATTTTCCGAGATCGAGTTCACCTTACTCAAGGTCGCATAAAGGGTCGTGGATTTACCGCTGCCGGTGGGGCCGGTGACCAGAACAATGCCATTGCCGCTATGGTATACTTCTTCCCAGATTTTCATCGTCTTACGGCTGAAGCCGAGTTTATTCAGGTTGGTGATCCCTTTAGACTGGTCCAGAACACGCATAACTACCTTTTCGCCGTAGGGAGTGGGATAGGTAGAGACACGCACATCCACCGGTTTCCCTGTCATCACTTCCTGTTGGAAGCGTCCGTCCTGGGGTTTGCGTGACTCAGCGATATCGATCCCGGCCTGGATCTTAAAACGGGAAACCAGCCCCGCTGCTTTGTTGGGCGGCAGGGCTAGGACTTCTTCCAGAATACCATCTTTGCGAAATCGCACCCGCAATTTTTCTTCACCAGGCTCAATGTGAATATCACTTGAACCAGTCTTTACCGCTTCGATCATAATATTCTCGGCAATCTTGATATTCTCTTCACTGTCTTGTTCTTCGCCTGCGATGGTTTCATCAGAGATCCCACCCATAAAAGCCGAGCCGGTGGAATAATTATTGGCGAACGCTTCCTGGATCATCTTCTCGGAAGCAAGTACGGTTTGCACTTCCTTACGGGACATTTTCTTGAGCCGGTCAGTAAGACCGATATTCATAGGGTCCGAAGTGGCCACGGTCAAGGTATCACCCAGTACAAACAGGGGCATTATCTTCATTTCCTTGGCCTGTTCTTTATTGATGAGCTCCAATGTCTCTACGCTGATGTTCAAATAACTTAAATCCACCATGGGCATATACAACTGGATACCCAGGGCCGTGAGCACCTGCTCATCATTGAGGAAACCCAGTTGTACGCAGGCATCACCAAAGTGACAGCGATGCGTTGTTTTATAATCTACTACTTCATCCACCTGCTGCGGACTAAGCATGTTCTCACCGATCAGGATCTGTCCTAAACTGCGGTTCATATTATCTCCTTAAGCTTCTGCTGGATTATTGACCATGACCAGATTAATGAGTTCTTCTGCCAGCTGATCCAGCACGATTGGTTTTCGCAGGAACAGGTCACACCCGGCCTGTTCTGCTTTCATCACATCTTCCTGCATGTCGTTGGAAGAAACAAATACTACTGGAATGTTTTCAAAGCGGTCATCCATTTTTAACAGTTTGCAGACCTGGAATCCGTCCAGATTGGTCTGCACTGTATCCAGCATAACCATGGCAGGCTGTGTTTCAGTGACTAGTCGATAGCCGTCTACTCCATCTTCTGTAGAGATCACATCAATGCCTAGCTGTCCGAAGTAGGTCTCTGTAGCCCGAACGAAGGCCTCATCACGGTCAATAATCAAAATATGATTGTTATTCATCGCTGATTAGATTGAAGCTGAAATTACCGTAGGAGTTATAAAGATTAAAAGTTCTCGCTGCTCCCGTTCTGTATTGCGGTATCGGAAAATTTTGTTGATAAATGGCAGGTCTCCCAGTAAAGGCATCTTGGACATGCTTTCCAAATCATTATCAAATATCAGGCCGCCAATAAGCAATGTCTCTCCATTTGCAACCCTAACATTGGTATTGGTAGAACGTGTGGAGACCATGGGTCTCTGCTCTGCACCCACATAGCCAACGACTGCCTGAACCACGGCATCAATCTTCATAGAAATCACATCTTGCGAATTCACCCGCGGCAATACACTCAGCGACACATTGATGCTTTGATCTTCGTAAGTATAGGGATTCGATCCGAATACACTTCCTTCCCCCTGGGGCACCAGCACCGGAACTGTAGTGCCCACCACTATATTGGCGGCAGAATTACTCATGGTAGTCACTTGCGGCTCCTGCAGCAGTTTGGTATCGCCGTCATTGGCCAAAAGGTCAAGCATGGCGGAAACCACCGGTGCGGTCAGGGTAGCAAAACTCATTGTTTCACCGGGGATTTTCAAATGGCCCACCTTTATGGTGCTAGTTGTGTCCGCTTCGCCGCCGCCTGGGATGTACATGGTTTCCCGCAGGTTCCAGTTGATGCCAATGGTCTCATCGTGTTTTAAGGTGGTCTCAATAAATTTAACTGCAATGTTGATCTGATCCCCTTCCACATCCAGTGACTTAACAATACTGTCAATCAAGTCAAAATTACTTGGTATATCTGTGATCATCAGTATATCCTGTTCTCCTCCTGAGTCTTCAGTAGATTGCGTGGAAGAGAGCGCTTTGATCTTGCCACGGCCAGTTAACGCTTCCTGCACCGCTGCTGTTGCTGTAGTTCCTTTAATATAACTGAGACGATAAATACGGGTCGTAAGTTCACCGCTCATGACACGCTGGCTGGTCATGGGCTGCACAATAATGATATTATCCTGCAGGAACCATTCGTACTTATTTACATGCAGGATCGCATCCAGGGCAGTCTCTAGAGATACATCTTCCAATGTTAGGGTGAGTTCCCCTTTAATATCTCCGCTGAGGATGAGATTCAGGTTATCCTGGGATGCCAGCAGCCGAACCACATTCACCAGCTGCGCACCACGGAAATTCATGGTCACTTTTGATTCCGGTAGCCGCCGTGATGGAAATACATATTTGGCAACTGGTTTATCGGTTTTACCCTTCTGCCAGATCACCTTCAGTTTATGTTTAGGCGATTTGGGGTTTGCCGGTTCCAACTTGAGTTTATAGTCCGGTACTCTGGTAAAACCCATTCTAACTTGTAGGGTGTTCTTTATTTCTTGCTGATTGCTGTTACGGGGTACGTTTACAGTATAATGGAACAGAGGGCTGTGGGAACTCTTTTTGGTGAAATTACCCCGTTCCCATTTTACTCTGCTTATCGATAAAGTAACGCTGGGAGGAGCAAAGGTTTCACTGGTCATGTATTCAATATTTGCGTTGCTGAATTCCATTACCAGCATAAAAGAGCTGTCTTCTTCCGTGGTATAAATGTCCAGCAATTCCGGAAGGAGCTTTGTTTCTTTCTTTTTGATTTTAACGGCCCCATCAGATTTACGGCCGGGTAATTTCCATTGGCCGATCACCAAAGATGTGGAAAGCATGAAAAGGCACAGTTTGATACTTAGTGATGTATGTTTCATTTATTTTTCCAGTTTTAAAGTTACCCGGTGTTTGTTGCGTTTAAGCATCACACGATCTTCGTTAATATCAGCCACCATAAAACCCTGGACTTTTTTGCCTTCCAAGATAATATCGCCATTGATGATCGCCTTGTAGCCGTCTTCAAAACGTGTGATACCGGTTAGTTTGAATCTGTTTTTATACATATTACTGCGATCATAAAAAATATCTTTGCCCCAGTTATCATCAGCGATGGTTAATAATTGTGGTGCAGTATAAGTCAAGGCACCTACATTTTCTGTTTCTGGAGCAGTCTGCATCGCACTGGGACCTGCTGCTGGATCGGATTTGCTGCTGAAATCAGGGATAAAGCCCAGGAAAAAACCCCTGAAATAGACCAGAATCACTACCGCCATAAGCCCCACAAGTATCTTTTCCCGATTCACGGGGTAACCTCCGCATAGGTCAGGTATTGCAGTTGAGCAATCACTCCTCTGGGATCCTTATCATCTAAAGAAAAAGAACAATGTTCCAGCCTCAGGTCAGTTGATGTCTTTTCCAGCGTTTCCATAAAGGATCCAATTTTTAGAAAGTTGCCCGCCAGTTGAAAACTGATAGCATGCCGTTTCAAAGGGATCTTATCTCCTTCCAGATAATCATTCAGCGGCGGAAAGGTGTCCTCGCTGTAGGTCTCAATATTAGTCACCTTTATTCCATTTTTTTTCGATAGATCATTTAAATTTTTTATTTCTGCTGCCAGTTCACTGCCGGAAACCTGATAAGTGATCAAGGCATTTTTCTTTTCTGCAAAGAGCTGTTCAATCTTTTCGATCTCATCCATAATTCCGGACCCGGTTCTAAGCTGCTGTTCTACCGTATTTATTTTCGTCTGGGCCTGATTGATCTCCCGGGTTACATTTTGTCTATCCCATACATAGACAGAAATCACTGCTATGAACAGCACGGCCAGGATCAGGAATTTTAATTGGTGCTTCATCTTTTCTTACAAAAGCAGGTTAATCGAAAACGATGTTTTCCATTTATTCACAGCCTGGGCAGGGCTGAAATACACAGCCTTAAAATTGCTGTTGCTCACCAGAGCACTCTGGAATAATTTCCCCGAACCGATGGCTTTTTCTACACCCTGATTATAAAAACCATCCAGGGCAATAATAAACATGGGATTATCCTGGGCATTCAGTTTGGTCCTCACGCTGTCATCCATAGCATAGCCCGCCACATCCTTATCCAGAATCAGATTTGTAACTTCAAAATTTTCGGGTACAGCATTGCTAAGGTATTTCAGCGCAGTTACCATATTGGAGGATAATGCTTTATCCTCATCAATAAGTACCTGAAAAGCATCTACTACCATGGCCTGTTTCTCCAGGAGTTGTTTTACATCCTGGCGTACATTCAGCAAGGAAAGTTCCGCGTATTTACCTGGAAGGCCTGCTTCCAGAGGATCAATCTTGCTCCGCTGTGCATATGCCGCCAGGGTAAATACTGTTACCAGCACCAGCACCGCGTTCTGAAGAATACGGTTGATGCCAAAGTAGCGATAGTCTTTCTTGTGAGCCTCAGGCAACAGGTTCAATTTACTGTCCGTATCCATCAACAGACCCAGATTGGCCATATAATCCAGTTCAATGGTATTCTCCCTTACTTTTGATTCTTCTACTACTATTTGTTGTACTTTCTTCTGGATTTGTTCCAATGACCTATCCATGTCCCGCAGCAGTAACTCATTTTCAGTTTCCTTTTCCCGAAATTTCTTTAATTCATCTTCCAGTATTTCGATACGGTCGCTGTAATTGGATGTATGCTCTTTCAGGTCCTTCAAGGATTTTTCCAGTTCCTCCACCTCATTTTTTTCTTTGGCGATCTTCAGCTCCAGCTTGGTACAATCTTCCTCCATGCGCTTGATCTTTTTCTGGCTGATCTGCTCGGTTTCGCTTACCACATGATGAATGGAAGCCAGTTTTTTCTGCAGGCGGGCCACCTCCTGCTCAGCCTGTATGATCTCTTCGAATAAGTCCTGGGAACGGGCTTTAATTTCTGCCAGGTCCATATAACTGCGAAGTTTATACTCCGTATCGCCCATTGTAATTTCTATAGCCTGCGTTGTGGGGTCTTGTTCGTAGACGGAATATTCCAGTACCTTTTTCATATTTTTATTGATCTTGGTCAGTTCTTTTTCCAGCATAGCCAAATCCACCTTCCGGCTTTTCAGGTTTTCTTCCATATCCTGAAGTCGGGCATCCAGTTTCTTCTTCTCTTTCATTTTTTGATCGACTAGGCTGTATAAACTGTCGATGCGTTCATTCAGCGTGGCTTTGGTGGCCGGGTAGATCTCTTTGAGATGATTCAGACGCCCCAGGATCACCAGGTGCGGTTCACCAATTTCTTTCAGGTTCTCCTGATTGGCAGTAATGAGTGCCATTGTCTTATCCAAATCATTATGCAGAGCTTCAAGTTCTTGTTTTAATTCATCGATAACTTTTTCTGTTTCCGCTTTCTGATCACTCCGACCTGCTATAGTCTCATCCAGCTTCTGCATGCTTTTTTCCAGCAGGGCTGAATGGCTGGTAAATTTTCCTTCCAACTTAATCAAAACCTGAAGCTGTTTCTGTTCATTGATAATTTTCTTCGGCATTGCCCGTTTGCGCTTGCTGGTCATGGTAAGATTTTCCGCTTTCTGGATCAGGAGCAAGATTTTTTTCTGCAGTTTCTGGCTTATATAGGCTGCCTGTTCAAAATCTTTATTCAGCTTCCTCAGGTTTAGCTCCACTTCATGCTTTTTTTCTTTGGTAGCGAGCTGATTCTCATGTTTCTGATCTAACTCTTTTTCAACCGTTCCCATCCATTCCGTCAATTGCTCAGATTGCGCTTTAAAACGGTGTTCCTCTTCCTTCAGGTCTGTTTGGATCACCGGGATTTTCTTGTGGGCATTTTCCAGATCCCGCTGGCAGACAGTAATGGTTCGTTGGAGTTTTTTCTGTTGTTGGACAAGTCTGTCCAATTGAGTCCGGGAAGTTTTCAGTTGTTTATCATCAGAATGTACCTGGTCCTGCAACTTTTCTCTGTTAATGATCACATCCTGCTGCTGCAGATTGTCATCAATAGTTTGGACTGCCTGTAAAAATTCATTCTCTGCCGTATTCTTCTGCTCCAGGATCACCGCCCATTGATCTTCCAATTCAGATGTAATATTTTCCTGTTCCCTGACTTCCTTTCCCCGGGCCTGATCGATCTGCAGCTGAATATCATTAAGCTTTTGTTTTGCTTTTTCCTGTAACTTTAAAAAATCTACTTCCGTCTTGGCCAGCTGGTGGTTTGTCTGATCGAGCTTATCCTGCCGAACTTGGATGACTTGCTCCGCAGCATTAATCTTCCGGTGGGCACTATCAATCCTGCTCCGGATTGTTTTTTCCCGGCCTCGATAAGGCTTGAATTCAATCAGGATCTTTTTACGGCTGGTTCGATAGCGCTTTATGAATGTCTGGTATCGTTTTTTCAAGCGTTCAAGAGCCTGCTTCACCACTCTTATTTCCTCCTGATCCAGGGCAATACTTTCCTCTGCCAATTCCTGGGCTGCCAACACGGCGTCGGCCTCGTTATTAAAGCGGATCAAACCTTCTTGTACCAGCAGCAGATACGAATCTGATTGTTTATGTGCAATATGACCTTCCAGGACTTTAACCTGCTCTACTGTTTTTTCAGTTTCTTCTTCCAGTAGTTCTTCCCATTCACTGTGCTCCTCTTCCAGGGCATCAAATTTCTGCTGGAGTGTATAAAAGCGCTTCAGATCGCGGTTCCAACCTTTGACCTGCTTTTGCCACTCTGAGATCTGCGGCATTATTTTCTTCTTCTTCGCCGCCAGGACCGCTTTAACCCTATCACGGTCGCTGAGCATCTTCTGCATTTCCGAAGTACTGCCAACCAGCAGATTCTGGATCGATTTTTCTTTTTTCGTTAGTGCTGTCAGTATTTTTATAAAAGCATTCACTTTCAGCTGCCTTTTTTTATCAGCGGCAGCAGTTTTTTTATCCTGCTCTTTTTCCAACTGCTTTATTTTACGGTTCAGTGTTGTCTGTAGTTTCTTCCGCCCTTTCTGTGCTTCCCGGACCAATGCCTTTTCCTGCGCCTGTAAATTTTTATACTCCCTGGATCTTTCTGTTAACTGCTTTTCAAGTTGGCCATAAACTTTCATCGCTTCCTTGATCTTCCTATTAATCTCTTTTTCCTTTTGGGAATATTCAGAGATCGACTTTTTTAGCTTTTCTTCCTTACGGGTTAACTGCCGGTTTTGACGGTTCAATTTTTTTATTTTTGATTCGTGGGCTTTCTTTTGTTCAGAGCGGCGTGCCTTCAGATCTTTAATTTTTTGTTTGCGCATTACGATGGCGCTGTTTATCCGCAGCAGCTGGTTTTGCAGGGTGTTCAATTCTTTACGGGTTTTCTGTCTCTGCTGCTGCAGGTCTTTTTTTACCTCATTTTTTGTGGTTAGAGGTTCGATCTGACCCATAGCTTCCTGAATATGATCTACTGCGTCTAGAATTTTGCGGCGCTGACTTCCCTCTTCTTTCAGCTCACGGTTATGAAGATCAATATCTTTTTTCAGGATGTACAGTTTACGTTCTTCCTTATCCCTGCTCCGTGTTTTCGCCTTGATCCGCGTCTGGAGCTTATCCCTTCTTTTCATTATAACTTGTTGTTCTTCATTGATCTGAATCAGGTCAGCGGTTATTTTTTTAATCTGGTCTAGGTTCCCGGGGGTCTCCAGGATCACATCCAGTACTGTGACCAGTTTCTTCCGTGTTTCAAACCCATTCTCCCCATCGAGGTACTGACCCGGATCTGGTTCGCTTTCCCCTGAAACCAGTTTAGAAAATGTCTTCCGGATGCTGTTAAGGCGTTTCGTATTGAGAGTCAATAGATATCCGGCCTGCTCCAGTTCATTCAGGTCTGGCTGCTGCAGTGTGTCCAGGGATTTCAGGTGTGTTAAAAAAGATTTGCGCAGTGCATTGGATGTATTCTGTACGGTATCCAGCAGATATTCCATGACCGCAATCTCATCGTGTCCTGTTTCCATTTTCATGGACATGTCATGGAGAGTTTCCTGTCCTTCGAGTATTTTTGCCTGCTGATCTGCCACCTTTTGTTCAATCTCATTTTTACGTTCTGCCAGGGATACGCGGGTATTGGCCGATTTCTTCAGCTGTATAGCATAATCCCCTTTAGATTCCTGCCGGGCTTCTTTCCGTTTCTTCTGGAACTGATCTGATTCAAATTCCATTCTGGATATTTGTTTAACCAGATATTCGTGCTCCTGGTATTTTTCCAGCAGATCTTCACTCAGGTTGTCCAGTTGACCTGTTACTGTTTCTAGGTCAGCGGCCAGGGTCTGCTGGGTTCCGGTATAGTCATCCTTTAGTTCTTTGAAATCAGTGGCAGTTTTGATCAGCTTTTCAGTGGCTTCCTCAATAGATTTGATTTTGGAATTTTTATCAATCTCCAATCGGGCCAGCCGGTATTTGACACTTTCCGGACTTGTGGCGGTCTCAATGGCTTTTTTATGCCCCATGATCTTATTTCGTACTTCATCTAAAACATCCTCCGCTTTTTTCTTTTTACGGTTTATGTTTCGTTCCTTGATCTGCGTCAGCAGATCTGTTTTGGAATCACCAACCTTCTTCACGGATGCTGTATTCAAAATATCCAGTTTTTTGATCGGTGATTCCAGAGCTATACTCACCAGCTTGTCCACGTTTTTTATATGGCTTCCCGGTCCGCCCAGATAGATCTCTTTAACTACCATCATCTTTTGCTCCATGGTTTCCCGGACATTGCTAAAATATTTTCTTGAACTTTTCAGTTCATTCTGCAGCCGATCTCCCAGGCGGATTAAAGTTGCCTGTGCTTCATCCCATGGAAAAATATCCAGTTCACTGGGTTTGGTCTCAGGCAAGGCAACACCATAACGATCAAGGAAATCCAGTGCCATATTGCGAATTTCATCTTCTGTCCCATCCACCTCCAGAACCATTTTGCACAATGGATCCATAAAATGATCCAGACCAATGGAAAAATCCCGCGATTCAACCAGTTGGTACCCCTGGACCAGTACTAGATGTGTTTTCACCTGGCCCATATATATAAGGAGCGCATGACCGCTGCCACCCTGCGGTTTATAATAATTATAAATATTGTGCAGTATTTTTGGGATTGAGGTATTGTATCGCGGCTGCAGTCCGATATCGGTCAGCATTGTATAATCTTGTTCAATATTTTCCCTGTAGGGTGAATAACATACGACTGCGTTATTTTCCCTTTTATCATTGAATTCATACCCCACCATACTCTTCTCAGTATCCAAGGCATAGGACTTGGCCAAAGTATATAACAAGAAATCCTTAAAATCGCTTTTTTTATTGTCTTCCGTATTTACATAGGTCATTTCATACTGATACCCTCCAGAATGGATAGCCAGGTAAATATTTTTTCGTTTCCCTTTATCGACAAATTGTTCATAGACATTTGCAATCAGATCGGGCAACGTCTTGATCTCATCATCCCCATGGATGATAGGCAGACGATAGTTTATAACTTGCCTGATTTGAAAATCTTCTATTCCAAGGTCAGTCTCCATGAAGGTTACATTATGGCCAGTATGAACGAATGTCATGGCATGAGTAACACCGTTTAAGTGCAGTTTGGCATTGTTTACCAATAATGATTGTTTCGAATCTTTTCCAGGAAGGTCCTGTGTCTTAAGAGCAACCGGATCAGGCTGATAATCTTCTTTTAATAGACGTCTGTCGCTTGCTTCGCGCCTGAATGATCTACTCCTTTTTTCTATTCCACTTCGCCGATTATTTTCTCTTCTATCTTCGCCTTTATAGTCCATTATTTGTTTTATTCGCCTGTCTTGTTTATCACGACGGTCATCTACGTCCCGGCGGTCACTGCTCCTGCGCCGATCTTCTATAGTTCTTTTGAATCCTGGTTTTTCAACAGTTTCTTTAGCCAAAACTGTTTTATCTTTTGATTCTTTTATTTCAGGCGTTGTGGAACCCGAGATAGGTTTCATAGACCGCTTTTTTAATAAATTTTCCAGCAGCGGATTTACTGTTTGTTCTTGATCAATATCAGACTTTGTTTCATCGGTTTCTTCAGGTGCTGTTTCTATTTCCCCTTTTTCTTCTTCCAGTTTTTCAGAAGGTATAACCTCATCCTTGGGTTGGGCGATTGAGCCGATCACCTGATCATCGAACAATATCTGTTCTGCTACTGGCAGGTATTTATTTTGTTCTATTCCTTTTACTTTTTCTGATTCAGCAATATAAAGGATATCAATGGCAAGCAGTTTTTTTATATGATAATATATTTTATCCTTTGGAAATGATACCGCTTCTGCAACCTCAGAAGCAGTTAGTGGAGTCTTATAGAAACATTCAATGATCTGCCTTGCAAAAGGCTTCTGAATGGCCTTAATGACCTTTGGGTCATTTAATTTTAATACCTGTTTTTGTTTCTGACTCATCCTATTTATTTTGGTATGTGAAAGGGGTTTGAGCCAGTATAAAAACTGGTATTCCCATGTATGGCTTTACAGCCATTGTTCTATTTGACTCCGCATGCAGATTACCTCGGTTGAAAGTAATTTCGCGAATTTATCCTATTCTTACCATGTATTACAAGCATTGTTTGGGTTTTTAAACATTGTATTTTTTGATGTTATTATTAGATTGTATTTTTACAATATATAAAAGTATATATAATGTTTAAAAATTATTTCTCGTCGATATATATGGTTTATTATTTTACATTTATATAGATATTAAAGTTATTATGGCATGTAATATTTTTTTTTATATATAGATTGTATTGATTTTACAAATATATTTATTTGGGATATTCAATGATTATTTTAATTAATTTTTGAAATATATTGATATAAAATTTAAATTGTATAAAATCTACAGTATTTTATTTTAATAAATGGTTTTCTCCGTCGTATTCGAGTTTTTTAAAGGATATATAAATATTTACAATACATTTTATTAATGAACATTTTAACCATCGTTTAATATTAAATACGCATAATCAATTAATGCGTATTAATAGGATTTATAATACACAGGGAAATTTTTATCAAAATAATTAATTAATATTGATCTATTGGTGTTTATATAACAATTGTATGGTTATTATTACAATCAGGTATGATAAAAGATATATTAACTCGTTTCATTCTCACAGAGTTATACCGTTCCTATGAGTATTAATATTATTTCTATATTATTCACTTGCATTATGATACAATTATCACATTGAAATTCAAAAACATATAATATCACGCCCGGGCAATCATTTTGCGCATATATTTATATTTATATACTGTGAGTAATAATGCGTTTACAACTAAGAATACTATATTATATATCGATTGAATCGAACGTTTTCAGGTAGTTTATAATTTTATTATGGGCAGTGTATATATATAGGTCACAAATATATAAACGAGAATATTTAAATACTCTAATCATACCGTAATTTTAGATAATAAGTGATTTTCTATATCATCTTTTATCATAATTGTCCAATTAAAAAATATATTTATGGATATATTATCTGGTAATTTAGAAATATCTTTGAAATGGTCCGTATTTATTACTGTCTATTGTAAATAATAATATTAGTTTGTAAATGTATCAATATTGTTATAAACAAATACAGAATATAATTTTAAATAATTCTTATATATTTTAAGTAAATATACTGTGATTGTACTATTTGTATAATTTTAATTCTCTCTGTAATTATCTATTATGTCGTCAGTAATATAATTATTTATATTATTTACAATCATATATTTAATCAAAAATATATCTACTCTAATTACAAATAATATTTATGTACGAATACTTATCTATTTAATGACTTTTCAATATTGTAAAATTATTGTTGTAATTACAATTATACCCCTATAATAAATCTTCAAACTCATATCATATTTTTAATATTTATATAATTTACAATCCGTTCAACCTGATTATTATGTTTTAATTGTTTTTAATTCATCCTGTTTTGTCACTTTCCATGCTAGTTACCTAATTAAGGTACTTTTCACTCATTACGCTATAATTATTTATATCTTTATTAACCTAATGCTAATTACATCTATTTTTAGCCCGGGCTACTTTACCGTCCTGTTACTCCCATTATATGGGCAGACTTATCAATTATATTTTAATATATACCTTAAATATGATTGTGTATAAAACCAGCATTGATATATGGTTTAAAACTACTGTCGGAGTACTTATGTTATCTAAAGCTGGTGGTTTTAATCCTAATAGTAGTAAGACTGCACATCTCTAAGTTAAACAAATGAATTGTTCTTCTTCAAATGTAATACACAAATTAGGCAAAAAGTCATTCAGCATTAGGTTAGTCCTGCAACTCCTAATGCTGAATTTCTTCCTTACCAATCATTTTGATTATTATTCTTGGAAGATACAAAATGAATTTTCAATTATTCTGTTATTTTATTTTATCTTTAATCTTTTTGATGAACATTTTAAATAGACACTATATTTCATTAAACTTTAGCCATCATAGTTTTAGATCATTTAACAGCAAGGTAAATAATGGATATAATTGAATCGGGTAAAATTGTTATCGAAAATGAAATTCAATCTTTGAACAACTTGAAAGATAATTTAGGGAGTTCATTTGCACGTGCCTGTAAACTGATTGCTGCAACAAAAGGTAAAATCGTATTTCTTGGACTAGGAAAATCCGGGCATGTTGCAAAAAAATGTGCAGCAACATTTTCCAGTTTGGGAACCCCATCTTTTTTTATTCATGCTGGTGAGGCGTTTCACGGTGATTTAGGAATGATTGCAAGAAACGATTCTCTCATTGCGCTATCCTTTAGTGGAAAAACAACTGAAGTCCTCAAGGCAGTCGATTATTGCCGCCAAAAGAATGTTGCTGTTATTGGCATATCCGGAGATGATGCATCGCTTTTATCTCAAAATAGTACTGTTCATATCAATATTGGTGTAAAACAGGAGGCTGATCATTTGCAAGTTGCTCCCACTGCATCAACGACGGCCATGATCGCATTGGGCGATGCTCTGGCATCTGTTGTTTCTGAGCAGAAAGGATTTACTCAAGATAATTTCCATGTATTCCATCCCGATGGAAGTTTGGGGCAACTATTAGATAATGAATGATGGGTAGGGTTACCGTCGTTGGAAGTTTTATGTTTGATCTGGTAGCCAGGGCACCGCGCCGCCCAAAGACTGGCGAAACGATCATCGGAGATTCATTTGGAATGTTTATCGGCGGAAAAGGAGCCAACCAGGCCATTGCAGCTTCACGCCTGAATACATTGGTCTGTATGGTAGGCAGGCTTGGGAACGATCTGTTTGGCAATCAATTTTTAGATAAATTTTCAGATGAAAAGATTAATACTGATTTTGTAATTCAAGATAAAAAGAATGGAACCGGTGTAGGCATGCCTTTGATCGATGCCTCTGGTGATAATAGTATTGTTATTATTCCCAGAGCCAATACAGCTCTTACAGCAGAAAATATAAACCAAAGCTATGAAGCCATCGCCAATTCAGACATCCTGCTGCTGCAATTGGAAGTGCCTATTGAAGCTTCACAGCGAGCTGCAGAAATTGCCAAAGAAAATAGCACAATTGTGATCTTGAACCCTGCACCGGCCAGAGAAATACCAGATACCTTACTAAACCTGGTAGATATTTTAACACCCAATGAAAGTGAAACAGAAATTCTATCAGGCATCTCAGCAACCACGGAAAAAGAGGCAAAAGAAGCAGCCCGTATATTTATGGATAAAGGTGTTGAAACAGTTATCCTTACGCTGGGCAGCCGAGGATCCTTACTTTTAACAGCAAATGTTGAATCTTTTTTTCCGGCCAATCAAGTTGATGTTGTGGATACTACCGCTGCGGGCGATGCATTTTGTGGCGCACTGGCGGCATCCCTGGCAAATGGATCAACAATCGAAGAAGCTGTAAAAACAGGAAACGCAGCCGGGGCGTTGGCCGTTACAAAATTAGGGGCAGAACCATCTCTGCCAAAAAAAGCAGAACTGGATCAATTTCTGGCGGTTAATTGACCGGGGATAAACCAAGATCTATTAAATACTGGCGAATCACATTTCTTTCCGATACTCTGAATCTGTGAAATGGTTCTGCCATGAAATCATCACAGATGCCCATAAGTGCCAGGGAGCATTTTAATCCTTTGAGATAACTCGATTTATATTTGCCGACTGAATAGATTGTTGTACTAATCTGCATAATCCTCTCGTGCAGTATTCCCATTTTCTTGAAGTCGCCTTCAATGGATTTTTCATACAATTCTACATATAATTCGGGGATGAGGTTTCCACCGCCGCATACTCCCCCATGCCCACCCAGTACTAAAGTTTCACCCAATAATTCTTCAGGTCCAATAAATAGCCTGAAATCATTATGATCCTTAAATATCTGTTGCAGCTGATGGAAATAAACCATATTGGCAGAACTATCTTTTAATCCAATGACACCCGGAATTTCGGATGCAGCTTTTACTGTTTCAGGTTCAAAAAATAACTTAGTATGAGTAGGCATATTGTACAAGAATAATGGTAATGGAAGTCGAGGAACCAAATGTTCAAGGTATTCCAGTAATTCCAGTTGACCCGCTGGAAAATAATATGGAGGAGCCAATACCACTGCACTGGCTCCTTTTTCTGCGGCGTATTCCGCTAAATTAATTGATTCATCAAAAGATGTATCTGTGATTCCGACCAAAACTGGTATTCTTTCTTTTATCTGGTCCAATGCCCTTTGGACAATCTCTTTTCTCAAACGGTGACTCAAGCTGGGTGCTTCCCCCGTTGTCCCCAATAGAAAAAGTCCGTGAACGCCTCCAGACAAAATATGGTCTATCAGGCGCACCATTCCATCCTGATCTAATGTATCCCACCCTTTTAGTGGGGTAACCATGGGTGGAATAATGCCTCGAAATTGTTGGTTATCCATTGGTGTTTATTTTATTATTACCACTCAAATTAAATGCGAATGGAGAAAAGGTGTATATTTTTATTCCCATTATATTAGGTTTTTTATTAAACGGATGTATGCAAACCAATTATCCGTTCAGTGAAACTCAAATTACTTTTTCTCCTTATAATCATAGTCTGGATAACAATGATAATTTTTCCCCGGATAATATGTGGCTGGTATATGATACCCGCACCAATAATGGTGGTATTCGCACGGGAAAAACCATTGAAAAAGTCAATATTAGTACAAAAGAAATAGTCACAATTTACAGCGCACCTGGTGCAAGCGAAACCGGGCCAGGGGCAGGAGCTGTTAGTTATCACCCGATAGAAAATAAAATTATTTTTATACACGGATTACTAAATCATTCCAGAGATAAACCATACGAAAGATGGAGACGATTTGGAATGCTGGTAGATGAAGATAATCCGACACATCCTATTGTAACTGATGCAAGAGATGTCCTT
>Ga0066846_10000186_pt1 | contig 28976 bp, 28 predicted proteins | sample ETNtaG_33_FD_65489 | JGI IMG/M metagenome (GOLD analysis project Ga0066846, IMG submission 65489) | Marine microbial and viral communities from oxygen minimum zone, Eastern Pacific Ocean - ETNP201310SV76 | ecosystem: Environmental > Aquatic > Marine > Oceanic | place: Pacific Ocean: Eastern... | reverse complement strand
TAGCCTACAAGATTCTGGCCTCTTATGAGCATTTGTTGTGGAGTCTTCGGCATCAAGGCCTGAAAGGTCCTTAACCTTTCCCAAGGGTCTTCATCGAGATATCTTATGCATGCGTCATAAGTTGCTCCGCCCCAGGTTTCCATTGACCAATATCCAACCTTATCCAGCACTGGAATAATTGGAACTAGGTCTCTTAGAGGGACTCTAGTTGCCAATAGAGATTGAATGCCGTCTCTTAAGACGACTTCTGTAACTCCTACTTTATTAGAAGGCGGCATGTGTTATGAGTCTCCCCACTCATTTCAATTATTGTTGACCCAATCACTATAGCCCCCACTCATCGAAAAAACGTTGTTATAACCCATCTTTTGGATACTTTCTCCTGCTAGAGCGGATCTAAAGCCTCCTTGGCAGTATAAAACTATCTCAGCCCCTTTATTAGGGATGAGCTTAGCAATATCTCTTTCTATGATCCCCTTTCCGATATGGATAGAATTAGGGATGTTGCCTTCAATCCATTCACTATCTTCTCTGACATCTACTAAATAAAATTCTTCTGAATTATCTAATTTATTTTTAACTTGATGAACGTCGTATTCAGGTACGCTTTCTAGTGATTTCTGAACCAGCTCTAAGAAGCCAATATCATGATCTTTCATAACAATCACTATAGAACCAAAGCAAAAAAAAAGAAATATTAAATAGAGTTAGATAGGTATTCTTTAATGTTACCCGGGCAGTTACTTGTAATAGAATTAAGGCCAAGCTCATAATATTTTTTGGCTTCTTCTTTGGAATTAACTGTCCAAACATGAACTTTCTTTTTTTCTTTGTTAATTTTGTTACAAAAATTAAGATCAAGGCACTCGTGGTTTTGAGCCCCTACACCATCGGCATTAATTTCGTTCATTACACTTACAATCTCATTCTCTTCTATTAGTTTAGGACTTTCAAAGTTTACTAACAAATTACCGGTCAATTCAGGCGCCATAGATTTGATTTCCTTAATAACTTCAGGGTAAAAGGAAATAATGCTCATTTTGTTAATCTTTTCTTTATATTGATAAATTTCATTAAGGAGATGCTCAATTATTTCTGTTCCAGTTTTTACTTCTATATATATTTCTTTTTCATTTGGAATTAAATCTATGACTTCTCTTAGCAATGGTATGGATTCTTCTCTCCACTTATCTCCAAACCATGAACCTACATCAAGTTTGTTCAATTCTTCATAATTACTATCTTTTATATTCATAGAATTTCCTGAGGTTCTTAAACAGCTCTTATCATGATGACAAACAATCTGATTGTCTTTGGTAAGTCGAACATCAACTTCTACACCATCTGCGTTTTGATCAAATGCAGATGCAACAGAAGCAAGAGTATTTTCAGGAGCATCTTCAGAAGCTCCTCGGTGAGCAATTATTTTAGTGTTTAGTCCCAGCTTAGAGCGCCACCAGTTTGGTATTCAATTACTCTGGTTTCAAAGAAGTTTTTCTCTTTCCTTAGATCCATAATCTCAGACATCCAAGGGAAAGGGTTTGTAGCGCCTTCAAATTCTTCTTCTAAACCTATTTGGACAAGTCTTCTGTTTGCTATAAATTGAAGGTACTCTTCCATCATATTAGCATTCATTCCTAATATACCTCTAGGCATAGTGTCTCTTGCATACTGAACTTCTAATTCAGTGCCTTCTAAGATCATCTGAGCAGCTTCTTGACGCATTTGTTCATCCCATAGATGAGGGTTCTCTATCTTTATTTGGTTAATCATATCTATACCAAAGTTGAGATGCATAGATTCATCTCTCAAGATGTATTGGAACTGTTCCGCTGTTCCTGTCATCTTGTTTCGCCTTCCCATTGAAAGTATCTGGGTAAAGCCACAATAGAAAAATATACCTTCAAGGACACAGTAAAAGGCAATCAAGTTTTTTAAAAGCATCTTGTCTGTTTCATCCGTACCAGTTTTGAAGCTAGGATCAGAGATACCTTTGGTGTATTTGAGCCCCCAAGAAGCTTTTTTCGCAACGCTTGGTATTTCTCTATACATGTTGAAAATTTCACCTTCATCCATTGCTAGTGACTCTATGCAGTATTGGTAGGCATGTGTATGGATAGCCTCTTCAAAGCTTTGTCTTAATATGTATTGCCTGCATTCAGGATTCGTTATTAACCTGTATATAGCAAGTACCAAGTTGTTCGCTACGAGAGAATCTGCTGTTGAAAAGAACCCTAGATTTCTCTTCACAATTGTTCTTTCATCTTCTGTGAGGCCATCATTTGATTTCCAAAGTGCTATATCAGCAGTCATATTTATCTCTTGCGGCATCCAGTGGTTGGCGCTTCCATCTAGGTATTTTTGCCAAGCCCAATCATATTTAAAAGGCACTAACTGATTAAGGTCAGCCCTACAATTTATCATGGCCTTATCATCTACTTGTACTCTTCCCGCAAGACCTTCTAGCTCTTCTTCTCCTTCTTTGGTATCTAATTCCAGAACGGCTTCTTTAGCTAGCTTTGCTCTATCACCTGACTCAATGGGATTTGGGTTTTCCTCAGGTTGTTTTTCTATTTCTTTGTTAATAGATATAGAAGTTTGATTAGCTGCTTCTTGTTGTGCAGGTTCCGGTTTGACTGTCTTTTTCGACTCGTCGTATTCATCCCAGTTTAACATCTCTCCCCCTTATCCTTACTGACACGCTTCGCAATCTGGATCAAGAATTGAGCAGGCTGACGGAGCTGTTGTTGTTGGTTGTTGAACTTCTGGTTGTGTAGCGGATACCGCATTTAGCTCTCCTGTCGATATGGTTGATTTTTCAGCTGTTGTAGCAGATCTTGATCTTAGGTAATACGTTGTTTTTAATCCTCTAAGCCAGGCCATTCGATACATAATGTCCAGTTTCTTTCCATTTGGTTCGTCTATATACAGGTTTAATGATTGGCTTTGGTCTATCCACTTTTGTCTTCTGCTTGCTGCGTCTATTAACCACCTTGGTTCAATATCAAAAGCAGTTGCATAAAGCGCTTTTATGTCATCAGGAATTCTGGATATACCTTCGACGCTTCCATCATAATATTTAAGATCATTTATCATGACAGAGTCCCATAGTCCAAGTTTTTTTAGATTCTCTACCATAGGGATGTTAGTTACGGTAAATTCACCAGATAAGTTAGATTTAACGTATAAATTCTGGTATGTGGGTTCTATTGATTGAGAAACACCTGTTATGTTGGCTATGGTTGCTGTTGGAGCAATAGCCATAACGTTAGAGTTTCTCATGCCTTGTTTTTTAACTACTTTTCTCAAACTGTCCCAGTCCATAGTAGAACTTTCATCAACGTCCAAATAATCTTTTCCTCTGCTCTCTTTTAGCAGTTTAATAGAGTCTATGGGAAGTATTCCTTGGCTCCAAAGAGAACCTTCGTAAGATTGGTAGGTTCCTCTTTCTTTGGCTAGATTACTAGAAGATTTAATGGCGAAGTAACTAACCATCTCCATTGATTTGTCAGCAAACTCAACAGCTTCTTCCGAAGCGTAGGGCATCTCCAGCATATAAAGAGTATCGTGAAATCCCATAATACCTATACCAATAGGCCTATGTTTCATGTTCGATGTTTTTGCTGCCTCTACTGCGTAGTAATTGATGTCTATAACATTATCAAGCATCCTAATTGCCGTATTGATTGTTTTTTCTAGCTTTTCTTCATCCATCTGGCCATTTTTGATGTGATGGGTAAGATTTACGGATCCTAGATTACAGACAGCAATTTCTTCTTGGCTTGTATTGAGAGTTATTTCTGTACAAAGGTTTGAAGAGTGGACAACCCCTGCGTGTTGTTGGGGTGATCTTAAATTACATACATCTTTAAAAGTAATCCACGGGTGGCCTGTTTCGAAGACCATGGAAAGCATTTTTTTCCATAATTCTTTTGCTTCTATTTTTTTATAGAACTCTATTTCGCCGGCTTCTACTTTTGCCTCATACTCTTCATATCTTTTTTCAAAATCTAAGCCATATAAGTCATGGAGATCAGGCGTATCGCTGGGAGTAAATAAGGTCCATTCTCTATCTTCAGATACTCTTTTTAAGAATAGATCAGGAACCCAGTTTGCTGTATTCATATCATGAGTTCTTCTTCTGTCATCGCCAGTATTCTTTCTTAATTCTACAAACTCTTCTATATCTACATGCCAAGTTTCTAAATAAGAGCATACTGCCCCTTTCCTTTTTCCTCCTTGGTTAACAGCTACCGCGGTGTCGTTTACAACTTTAAGAAAAGGAACTACGCCTTGAGATTTTCCATTTGTTCCCTTTATTTGAGATCCGAGTCCTCTTACAGGAGTCCAATCATTCCCTAGTCCTCCTGCCCATTTAGAAAGCATTGCGTTGTCTTGAATTGCACCATATATACCATGCAGGTCATCTGGTACGGTTGTTAGATAACAAGAAGAGAGCTGGGAATGTTTTGTTCCTGAGTTAAATAGAGTAGGGGTAGAACTCATGTAATCAAAACTAGAAAGCAGGTTGTAGAATTCTATAGCTCTTTCTTCTTTTTGCTCTTCTCTTAGAGCTAGCCCCATAGATACCCTCATGAAGAACACTTGTGGTAGCTCATACCTAATTTCATTATCGTGTATAAAATAACGATCATAGAGCGTTTGAAGGCCTAAATAGGTAAAGTCATTATCTCTGTTTGCAGTTATTGCTTTTCCTAGTTTTTCTATATCCATTTCAAGAAGATCTGGATTTAATATTTCATTTTCTACTCCTTTAGCTAAGAAGTTTCTTAAGGCTTCTGGATAAAGTGCCTCCATTTCTTTTTGGGTTGCTTGTTCTTGCATTCCTAAATAAGTTAGAGTCTCTGTACGGATGTTGTCTAATAGTATCCTTGCCGTTACATAGGTATAGTTTGGTTCCTTTTCAACAAGTGTTCTTGAGGTCATAACTAGAGATGTTCTTGCATCTTCTATTGAGACGCCGTCATACAGGTTTTTGCTCGCTTCTTCTAGTATTTGTTGAGCATCCGTTCCTTCTAGCCCTTCACATGCTTCTTTGACCATTACTTCGAGCCTTCCCATGTCCAGGGTATCCTCTTCTCCATTTTCAAGGACTATTTTTACCCCTTCCTTTTCTTTTTTCTCTTGCGGTTCTTCTTGCTTTCTTATTTGTTTACGCTCTTCTCGATATAGCACGTAGGCTCTTGCTACTTGTTGTTCACCAGAGCGCATAAGTTCTAGTTCAACCTGGTCTTGTATTTCTTCAATATGGAGGGTTCCTCCTGAGGGCATTCTTCTTGAAAAGGTCTGAGTTACAGAATTTGCTAATTGGTTTACTTCATTATGTATTCTTGTAGATGCTGCGGCTGCTCCACCCTCTACAGCTAAAAATGCTTTTGTTATTGCGATAGCAATCTTTTCTGCATCGTAAGATACAACCGACCCATTTCTTTTTATTACTCTCATCTGCCCTGGTGCTATTGCTTGCTCTTTTTCCTGGCCTTTTTGGCCCTTGTTTTTCTCTTTTTCTTCTAGTGTTTGTGCCGATGGCTCCATGTTTTCCCTCTTTCTAACTTTTCTTGTTTTTTTCTCTACAACCCCACATATAGTGTCTCATTTGATCTCAAGACACAAGATACTGTGTTTTTGTACAAAACACAATACTATAAATATACAAATTTTCTGTTAATTTGTTGTGGATAAGTATTTATAAGTATGATTTTGTATATTAGCCTTAAATTTGTTTAAATCAGAAGCTGTATGTCAAAAAAAATTATATCTATTGATCAAGGAACCACCAGTTCTAGAGCTGTTGTGTTTGATGAAGAAGGAAAACTTATTGATTTTGAACAGAAAGAATTCTCCCAAATCTTTCCTAATGATGGTTGGGTGGAGCATAATCCTGAAGAAATCTGGAGTTCCGTTGTCTTAGTTACAAAGACTTTGATCAAGCGCTTAAATCTTTTACCTGAAGATATTGCTTCCATAGGTATCACAAATCAAAGGGAAACTACAATCATTTGGGACAAGGATACAGGTGAGGTTATCTATAATGCCATCGTTTGGCAGGATAGAAGAACAAGTTCTTTTTGTGATTCTCTTCGTTCTGAAGAAGATAGAATAAAAAAGAAAACAGGTTTAATTATTGACCCTTATTTTTCTGCTACTAAGATTCATTGGCTTTTAGACAACATAGAGGGAGCAAGGAAGAGGGCAGAAAACGGAGGTCTTCTTTTTGGCACTATTGATTCATTTTTAATGTGGAGACTTACTGAAGGAAGAGAACACAGAACGGATGCATCAAATGCTGCAAGAACTATGCTTTACAACATTAACTCTAACGAATGGGATGAAGAACTGTTGAGTCTCTTCAACATACCTTCAAGCTTACTTCCGGAAGTTTGTGACAATGCCTTCGATTTTGGACATACAAATTTGTTTGGTGGAAAGATAAGTATTGGTGGCTCTGCAGGTGATCAACAATCTGCATTAATTGGACAGTGCTGTTTTGAACCTGGAGAGGTAAAGAGCACTTATGGCACAGGCTGCTTTATGATCGTAAATACAGGAGAAGAGGTTCTTCAATCAAATAATAAACTTTTGTCTACAATTGGGTATAGGCTTAAGGGAAAAACCACTTACGCTCTTGAGGGGAGCATATTTGTTGCAGGCTCAGCAATTCAATGGTTAAGGGATGGACTTAATTTCTTTGAACACGCGTCTGAATCAGAAAGTTTGGTTAAACAAGCCAATAAAGATTCTCAGGTTATAGCGGTTCCTGCTTTAACTGGATTGGGAGCACCTCATTGGGATGCAGAAGCAAGGGGAGCAATTTTTGGATTAACTAGAGATACAGGGGTCCCTGAAATAACCAAAGCCGTTATTGAGTCTATTGTCTTTCAAACTAAAGATTTATTAGAAGCCATGAAAAAAGACAAGGCTTTGTTTAAGTCATTGAAAGTAGATGGAGGCATGGTAGCTAATGACTGGTTTAATCAAGAGCTAGCTAATGTTTTACAGCTTTCCGTTTTTAGACCAAAGATTATAGAAACTACCGCCTTAGGCTCTGCTTATCTTGCAGGATTAAGTGCAGGTGTTTTTGAGAGTTTAGAAGACCTTAAATCGAATTGGTCAGTTGATAAGCAATTCAATCCCTTGGAGTCTTCAAGTAAGTATACGGAATGGCAAGAAGCAGTAAAAAAGGTTTTGTCAGATTAAATTACTTTAACAGTTCTAACAATAAACCTTTCTGGGCATGGAGTCTGTTTTCTGCTTGGGTCCATACCTTGCTTCTTTTGTCATTAAATAAATCTGCAGAAACTTCTTGTCCTTTGATGGCAGGCAAGCAGTGAAGGAACATTGCCTTTTCATTGGCTTTATCTAAGTTAGTAGGGCTTATTTGGTATGGAAGGAAGGACTTTTCTCTTTTCTCTTTTTCATTTTCGTTACCCATAGAAACCCAAACATCCGTTGTTACTATGTCGCTTCCTTCTAACGCCTCCTCAAGTGATTCCGTAAAAGTTACATTTTCGAGATCTTTATCTTTAGGTTGGTATTCTTCAGGACAGGCCACACAAAGTTCAAAATTAAAAATGCTTGCTGCCTCAGCATAACTATAACAAACGTTGTTAAAATCACCTGACCAACATACTTTTTTCCCTTCTATAGGTCCTTTTTCTTCATAGTAAGTTAATAAGTCTGCTAGGATTTGGCAGGGGTGAGATAAATCACTTAAACCATTGATAGTAGGGCAAGTAGAGTAAGTAGAAAACTCAATCTGGGTTTCATGATTTACTGTCCTAAGAACAACACAGTCAGCCATTGAGCCTATTACTCTTGCAGTATCTTCTACAGGCTCTCCTCGGCCTAAGTGGAGATCGTCAACGGATAGAAAGCTTGCCTTTCCTCCTAGCTGATTCATGGCAACTTCAAAAGAAACTCTAGTTCTTGTTGAAGATTTCTCAAAGATCATGGCAAGATATTTACCGCTGAGAGAAGTTCCTCTTTTCGAAGGTCTCTTTATAGCTAAAGAGTTTTCAATTATTCCTTCTAAAGTATCTTTGCCTAGATCGGATAGATTTAAAAAATTTTGCTTCATGTCTATAAAAAAAGGTTGAGAACTATATATGCTATCGTAGATTAACGCAATTAGTGATATGCTTCGCGACTTTAAAATTAAACCTTAATTTATATGTCAAAATTTCAAGTGAAGACACTTAGTAATATTGCAGATGTAGGCCTAGAACGTCTAGAAGGCACTCATTGTTTATTAAATAATGAGTCAGATTTACCGGATGGTGTCTTAGTAAGAAGCACTAAAATAAACAATGAACACCTGACTGATAATCTTATGGCAATTTCAAGAGCAGGTGCTGGCGTAAATAATATACCCGTTGATGTGTGCACTGAAAAAGGAATTGTCGTTTTTAATACCCCAGGTGCAAATGCTAATGCGGTAAAGGAACTTGTGTTGGCGGGCCTTATGCTGTCTTCTAGGAATATTTATAGCAGTATAGATTTTGTAAATAGTCTTACTCATTTAGAAGACATGTCTGATTTAGAACCCTTTTTAGAAGAAAACAAAATGCAATTCAAAGGCAGCGAGTTAGCGGGTTCAACTCTAGGTGTTGTTGGCTTAGGAGCCATAGGATCTAAAGTAGCTAGAATGGGCGTAGCATTAAATATGAATGTTGTTGGATATGATCCGGCTCTCTCAGTTCAAGCTGCATGGAAACTGCCCAGCCAAGTCCATCCTGCGGATACTTTAGAAGAGTTATTTAAAGTCTCTGACTATGTTTCTGTCCATATACCAGCCTTAGAAAGTACAAAGGGGATTATTAACGAAACCCTCTTTAAACAATCTAAAAACTTATCCCTTCTTAATTTTGCTAGACATGAGGTTGTAAATACAGATGATGTATTAACTTACCTTGATAAAAATAACTTAAGTAACTTCATCACTGATTTTCCCACACCAAAACTTATAAAAAGGGCAAACAACCATAAGGACGTCATACTTCTTCCCCATATTGGTGCAAGCACTTCTCAAGCTGAAGAGAATTGTGCAGTTATGGCAGTAAATCAACTAGTAGGTTTTCTTGAAACGGGGAATATAAAAAATTCAATAAACTTTCCTGAAGTACAAATTGAAAGGACCACTGAAAATAGAATCACTATTACAAATAAAAACGTTCCTTCAATGATTGGACAGATTGCGACAACACTTGGGAAGCTTAATTTAAATATCGCAGACATGGCAAATGTTAGCAGAGGAGAAATAGCATACAATCTCATAGATATTGAAAATAATGTTGAAGATGAAGCCATAAAAGCAATATCAAAAATAGAAAATGTTGTGAACGTTAGATTGATTAAATAAAGGGATTATTATTGGTCACTTTAAGTCATTGTTTTCAATAAGTTATTTCGCTTCTTACTGCTAAAATCAAGCAATTCTGTCAATAAAAACTCTATATTTACACACAAGATTTTTTTTTCGCTATTGCTCACAAAGCGTCACTAGATAGAAAAGAAAAGAAAAAAATGAAAAATCAATAAAATCCTTTAAGTTATTGATTTAATTATATTTTATGTTTTATGTCTGAATTTTGATCAATTGGCTAAGAGTCTGCTATTGAAAAGGTATTTTATTAAAGCCTTAAATTATCCCGAAAGTTATCCACAGAAAATGTGGATAAGATTTTATATTTAAACTTAGTAAAAAGAGATAAAATTTGTTGTCAAATATGACTCATAAAATTTCACTAAAAAAACCTTCTATTCATGAGTCTTGGCTACAAGAAATAGGTGATGAATTTGATAAACCTTATATGCAAGAGCTTAGGGCGTTCCTTGTTGGTGAAAAGTCTAAAGGTAAAGTTATTTACCCTTCTTCAAAAGATATTTTTTCGTCAATAAGACTGACAAATATAGACCGAATTAAAGTAGTCATTATAGGACAAGATCCGTATCATGGGCCTGGTCAGGCTCACGGTTTATCATTTTCTGTTAAACCTGGAATTAAGATACCTCCTTCTTTAAGAAATATATTTTTAGAATTAAAAGAAGATTGTGGGATACCTTACCCTGAAAGTGGGTTCCTTTTGCCTTGGGCTGAGCAAGGGGTTCTTTTATTAAATTCTGTGCTCTCTGTTGAAAAAGGAATTCCAGGATCTCACGCGAATAAGGGGTGGGAAAGATTTACTGATAGACTAATCAAAATATTAAATGATAAAGAAAATCTAGTTTTTCTCCTTTGGGGAAATTATGCGTCGCAAAAAGGAAAGAATATTGATAAGGATAAGCATTTGGTACTTAAGGCAGCCCATCCTTCACCTTTCTCTGTTCAAAAAGGTTTTTTTGGATGTAAACATTTCTCGAAAGCAAATAACTTTTTGATCCAAAAAGGGATTGGAGCAATAAATTGGGCTCTATAAATTCTTTAGCATTTAAGAGAAGAAGCGTTTTCAAACATTATCTCTCCTTCTGAATAGTTCTTATTCATTGATATAAGGCAATAAGTTTTATCTTCTTTTTTCATTGATCTTAGAACAGATCCAATTTTCTTCTTTTTATTGTCGAAGACTTCTTTTGTGATTTCTTTTTTCTCTAATGTCCCGTATTGTACAAATGGTTGTTTCTTTGCTCGGTAGTGAATTCTGGCAACTATTTCTTGACCCGTATAACAACCTTTATTGAAATCTATCCTCTCTGTTTGATGGTATCCCAGCTCATGAGGAGTGTACTCACCAATCTCTTCAAAATTAATATCAATCACTTTGTTTTGAATATTATCAATCTCCCATTCTTTTAAGTCCTTACAAATATTGAACTTCTTTAGTATTTGTTTATTTTTTTCTTGGATAGCAAGTAAGCAGTATCTTTTATTTAAATAATGGATTCTTAAAATTTCTTCATGTTCCTGAAGATTAAGATCTAAATTTGTTTCTAGGAAAAGATTATTTAAAGCAACTTTATCTAAAGCAAAAAAACTATATGTTGTGTTCATATGCATTTCTAATTCATAGAAAGGAGAATATTTAGCTAAAGTCTTCTTCGTTTCTTCCATAATCATGGAATGCCCTATTAGAAGGAAAGAATTCTTTGATTGAGGTTTTTTAATAATTACAAAAGAACTAGTAACTCTTCCTTTTAAATTGCAAAGAGCACCTAAACCTACACGACCATCCTTTATGCGCTCCATATCACAAGTAATTTGACCTTGAAGTAGTTCAAACGCCCCTTCACCTATTATTTCAAGTGTGCTCAAATACTCTAATTCAATTAAATCAGTAGGTTTCACAATTCATATTATAAGGTATTAGACTTGACAGACTTAAAGAAAAAAACACTTTGGCAATGTAGGAGAGGTCTCTGGGAGCTTGATGCCATCTTAACCCCATTTGTTGAAAATCACTTTCAAAATTTAGATATAAATCAACAAAACCTCCTTATAAAGCTGTTGTCTTATGAAGATATTGATATATTTGATATTCTTGTAACTAAGAAGCAAGTAGATCTAGATAATGAAATGACCAAGTTAGTTAATTTAATTTTGTCCAAACATTTAGAGACAACAAAAGAAAGTATATGATTCTTTTAGCAGACATAGGTGCAACGAATGCTCGTTTTTCAATAACCGAAAGTTTTGTAGATTATTCTCTTTCTGACAGGCTTAACATAGGAGACTATAACTCTTTAGAGGATATCTGCCTTGCCTACTTAACAAAACACGACCTATTGCAAAAAGTTGATAAGGCAGTTCTGGGTGTTGCTGCGCCTGTAATTAATGATGAAATCACCTTCGTAAATGCTGATATCTCTTTTAGGGCAAGTGAATTAAAGAAAAAATTATTTAAGAAAGGCTTAACTGTAATAAATGACCTTGCTTTACAGGCCCATGCAGTTAAGAGGTTAGAAGAAGATGAGATTATTTATATTGGAAAGAAAATTATGCCCAATGCTGGAACAAGAATACTTATAGCACCTGGAACTGGATTAGGGCTGGCTGGAATTACAAATAATGAGGTCATTTCAACTGAAGCAGGACACATAAATATTTCAGATAAGGTATTAAGGCCGACTTTAAAAAAGATAGTTGACAGTTTTGTTTCAGAAAATACGAGGGTGCCTACTTACGAAGATTTTCTTTCAGGTAAAGGGATTTCCTTTTTTTACAAGGTCCTTTCAGGGAATAGTAATAGTACCTATACAAATGAAGACATACTGCAGCTCGCAGAATCTGATGAGCAATGCAAAGAAGTTAAAAATTTATTAAATTATCTACTTGCTTCATACTTACGTTACGTGACACTTGTTTGGGGCGCATCTGGAGGGGTTTATCTTTCTGGATCCATAGCAAATACACTTTTAGATAAAAACTCGCATAAAGATTTCAGAGAAATATTTGAAGATAGCGAAACAATGAATGAATTTCTGACCATAACCCCCTTAATTTTGATTAAACTTGATGATATTGGTTTTAGAGGAGCTTTGGAAGTTGCAAAAGAACTTTGATAAAAGACAGAACTTTTTAAACATGACGAGGTCTATTTAGAAGTGGAAAGGAAGGAAAATAATAAAGAGGTTGATCTTTCTCTTGTTAGAAGAGCTAAGAAAGGTGACTACAGAGCTTTTGATCTCCTTGTTTTAAAATATCAGAGTAGAGTTATATCTACAGCTTTTAAATACGTAAAAGAAAAACAGTTAGCAGAAGACATTGCGCAAGAGGCTTTCATAAAATCATATAAATCAATAAATTCTTTTAGAGAAGAAAGCTCTTTCTATACTTGGATTTATAGAATAACCGTAAATACCGCAAAGAATTATTTAGTATCTAGAAAAAGAAAAGGTGAAACCTCTATGACTGATCTATCTGAAGATGATTCTGTTTACTTTGATAAAGTTGATATGGATTCTCCTCAAGAGATTCTAAATGCCAATCAATTAAGAGATTTAATTCATGATACTTTATCGAGCCTAGGAGAAGAAACTAGAACCGCTTTATCTCTTAGAGAATTTGATGGGTTGAGTTATGAGAAGATAGCCGAGATAGTAGATTGCCCAGTTGGAACAGTAAGATCTAGAATATTTAGAGGAAGAGAAGTATTAGAGCAATCCATTAAGAAACATATGAGAAATAACCAGGTTTACAAAAATAATGAAATATCATGACAGTAAGTAAAGGAATAAAAGAAAAAATATCTGCATTAAGCGATGGAGAGTTATCAGAGTTTGAAACCAGAAGGGTTTTAAATGAAATAGAAGATAATGCCGAACTAAGAGAATATTGGAATGATCTGCAAATCTCTAAGAGAGTTCTCCACAAAGATAACTTATTATTTGAAGAGATTGATATTTCTACAAGAATTAGCAATGAGCTAGGCAAAAAAGCGAAGATTGTAACTAGTGAAAGAAGTTGGTGGGTAAATCAAAAAAACTATATAGGTATGGCATTAGCAAGTTGTTTAGTGGTATTTTTCTTCAATTTTCAATATACGAATAATAACAATTCCTTCACGGATCTTGCTTCCAAAAGGATTTCAGAAGCTATAGCAAGTCCTGAGGCAATTGAAGTCTTGAATAATTCTGTTTCTGGAATTAATGCTGAGTTGCAAAACATTCAGAACGGTCCACAGGGGATCTTAAGAGCAAATTATCTTATGCCTTCTTCAGGAAAGTCTTTTAAGGTAAGCTTATCACCTATAGAGACACCTATGGCCCTATCTTCTTCTAGAGCGTCGAGGATATCTTATATCAAAACAGAAAAAGGCATCTTTGTTATTTCGGTGAGTGGTGATATAACAGCTGAAAAAAAATCTAAAATATTGCAGAATGCCAACTTTTTCTCAAACAAAGTTAAATAATTAAGGAATTATAGATGGTCATTATTAGATCTTTATTTGTTGTTGTATTGTTAGGTTTCGTTGCTACGACAGGGGCAAAGGACTTACCAAACTTTTCGGATTTAGCGGAAGAATCTTCTCCTGGAGTGGTTAATATAACTAGCACTAAGACTGTGAGTAACAGAAACTCATTCGGACAAAGAGGTTTTGGTGATCCAAGATACGACGAATTTTTTGAAAGATTTTTTGGAGAACAACCTAGGGAGAGACAGAATTCCAGGCCCATCATATCCACTGGTTCAGGTTTTATAATCTCTAAGGATGGTTATTTATTAACTAATAATCATGTTGTGCAAGGAGCTGAAGAGGTAATAGTTAGTCTAGGAGATAGAAGAGAATTTGAAGCGGAGATAATAGGTACTGATGAAAGGTCTGACGTTGCTCTTCTTAAGATCGAGGCTTCTGACTTGCCTGCTCTTAGAATAGGAAGTTCGAAGAAGCTTAAAGTAGGCGAGTGGGTTGTAGCAATAGGCTCTCCTTTTCAATTAAGGTTTTCTGTAACATCAGGAATAGTTAGCGCCAAAGGAAGAAGTATACCTAATGGCTCCGATTCGACTTATGTCCCTTTTCTTCAAACCGATGTGGCTATCAATCCCGGTAACTCAGGAGGTCCTCTTTTTAATCTAGAAGGTGAAGTTATAGGAATTAATTCTCAAATTTACACCAGGTCAGGAGGTTACATGGGTGTTTCATTTGCCATACCCATTGATTACGCCATGGATGTTGCTGACCAGTTAAAAGAGAAGGGTTATGTGGCAAGAGGTTGGCTTGGAGTAAGCATTCAAGAAGTTACAAGCGAGTTGGCAGAAGCATTAAACATGGAAGTACCCAAAGGCGCCTTAATTTCACAGATAATTGAAGACAGCCCGGCAGAAAAATCAGGTTTAAAGGAAGAAGATGTAATCCTTTTCTTTGATGGTGAAGAAATATTCTATTCTTCAGATTTACCTTTAACCGTTGGAGCTATTAAGCCGGATTCTAGTGTTAACGCATTGGTTCTTCGAGAAGGAAAGAAAAAGACTATTAAAGTAAAAGTAGGTGAATTACCTAAAGACCCTTCTCTTTCTTTCAACGCCACAAACCAAAATTTATTAGGCTTGGTTGTAGAAAATCTAGACACTAAATCTAATAGGTCTGATGTAAGAGGTGTGGTTGTGAAAGCAATTGACTCTGAAGGAATTGCATACTCTTCAGGTATTAGGCAGGGAGATGTTATTTATTCAGTTGGAAGGAATAGAATAAGTAATGTGGAAGAATTTAGATCAGTTTTAAGTGAAATAGACAAAGAAAAGAGTACCACGGTAGGAATTTCTAGGAATGGAATTAAAAGAATTCTTAGCTTAAATCTGTCAAAATAGTTATCCTTCAGGCTAATTTTTAGTTAAAAAAGCATTTCTTGTGAATATTAGAAATTTTTCTATCATAGCGCATATCGATCACGGTAAATCCACTCTTGCAGATAGGATCATTGAACTTTGCGGCGGGCTAAGTCAAAGAGAAATGACATCGCAAGTATTAGATACTCTAGAACTAGAACAAGAAAGAGGTATAACGATTAAGTCTCAAACGGTAAGTCTTTCTTATAAAGCAGTGGATGGAGAGCTTTATCAATTTAATTTAATAGACACACCTGGGCATGTTGATTTTGCATATGAAGTGTCAAGATCTCTGTCTGCATGTGAGGGGGCAATACTTTTAGTTGATGCTTCTCAAGGCGTAGAGGCTCAGACCCTATCCACGTGTTATAACGCTGTTGAAGAAGGCTTAACAATAATACCTGTTCTTAATAAAATAGATTTAGACCAATCTGACCCGGAAAGAGTAAAAAAGGAGATAGAAGAGATAATTGGCGTGGATGCTTCGGGCGCTCCTTGCATAAGTGCGAAAAAGGGAACAGGAATACAAGAAGTATTAGAACAGGTTGTTCATTTAATTCCTCCACCAGAAGTAAATAAAAAGGCACCACTGCAAGCTTCAATTATAGACTCTTGGTTTGATAATTATTTGGGAGTGGTTTCATTAGCCAGGGTAGTAAATGGCTCTATTAAAAAGGGCGATACTATTGAAATTTTTTCTAAGAAGGAAAAGCATATTGTTGATAAAGTAGGAGTTTTTAAGCCTAAGTTAACTGATTTAACTGAATTGGAATCGGGGCAGGTCGGGTTTGTTTGTGCAAGCATTAAAGAAATAAGAGGAGCTCCTGTTGGAGATACTATTGTAAAGGCTAGCTCAGAGACGCCAAGGCTTGAAGGTTTCAGGGAGATAAATCCTCAAGTATATGCAGCTTTATTTCCTCAAAGTGCAGATGACTTCGAGGCCTTTAGAGAAGCTCTAGAAAAACTTTGTTTAAATGACGCCTCTCTTCAATATGAGCCTGAACACTCAGAAGCCTTAGGAGCTGGATTTAGATGTGGTTTCTTAGGAACTTTACATATGGAGATAATTTCTGAGCGCTTAAATAGGGAATATGGTATGGACTTGGTAGCAACGGCTCCAACTGTTGCTTATGAGGTATTGGGAACTGATGGTGCTACTCAAAGGATAGAAAATCCAAGTCGTTTACCAGATTACAGCAAGGTCAATTCTATATTGGAACCTATAGCTCGAGCCAATATATTGGTTCCTGAAATCTACATAGGCTCAGTTATGAAGCTTTGTAATGACCGAAGAGGAAAGCAGATTTCAATGCGTTATGTAGCAGGTCAAGCCGAGCTTATTTACGATGTCCCTCTTAGCGAGATAGTCGTAGATTTCTTTGATCGATTAAAGTCTGTGAGTAAAGGGTATGCGTCATTAGATTACTCTCTTGATAGATATGAGCTAGCCGACGTTATCAAGCTGGATATATTGCTTAATGGAGAAAAAGTTGACGCTTTGGCTTATATGGCTCATAGATCAGTTGCAACTGCTAAAGGTAAACAATTTACTGAAGCACTAAAAGACGTAATACCTAGGCAACAGTACGACGTAGCGATTCAAGCTGCAATAGGCGGGAAGATAGTTTCTAGGCAAACTGTTAAGGCTTATCGGAAAGATGTTACTGCTAAACTGTACGGAGGAGATGTTACAAGAAAAATGAAATTACAGAAAAAACAAAAAGAGGGAAAAAAACGAATGAAGAATATTGGCAAGATCGAAGTTCCCCAGGATGCTTTCCTTTCTGTTCTTCGGGTGAAGGAATAATATGGATACAGCTTTAATAATTTTATTATTATCCGAGTCAATAGGTTACGTTTTATGGATAATTTTTACTAATAACAAGCAACCATTAAAGAGAGATATAACTAGTGGTGTTATGTTTCTTTTTGCGTTAATCATTCTTTATAAGGTTTTTAAACTTAATTTAGATTTTGGACTGGTTCTCTTAATAGCAACAATACTAGCCGCTCTATCTTGGTTAGTCGGGAAGATTATCAATATAGAAGAACTTAGAAAAGAAAGTAGATCTTACTTTTTAATCTTATTGGTAATTACTTCTATACGTGCATTTGCTTATGAGCCTTATCAAATACCAAGCCGCTCTATGGTTCCTGGTTTGCAAGTAGGAGATTTTGTTTTAGTTAATAAATACTCATATGGGCTAAAATTTCCAGGTACTAATTACCTTATAGGTGGATTTTCTTCTCCTGAAAGAAATGATGTAGCTGTATTTATACCACCCCACACTTTATGCAATTCGTCTCCTGTCAAAGCTAGACCGGACTTAGCAAGTTTAACCACACCCGAGAGCCAACGCTTTTTAAATAAATTTATTAACTTGCAAGAAAGTAGGTGCAGCAAAACTGGAACAAAATTTGTTAAAAGAGTTGTAGGCGTCCCAGGAGATACAGTAGAGATAAAAGGATATGAAATTTGGATTAATGGCTTAAAATTAGTGCATCAAGTTATTACTGATAATGAAGCAGAGACATTAATTCAAGAGACGCTAGATGATGAAATTCACACAATTAGACTATTGGGACTACTGGAGTATGCCCAACACAAATGGGTAATTCCGGACGGACATTATTTGGCTATTGGAGATAATAGAGATAACAGCTTAGATAGCAGGGCATGGGGTTATTTTTCTGAGGATTATTTAATTGGGAAGGCTGAATTTATCTGGTTGCACTGGGGCTCTTTCTCTGAACTCCCAACTTTATCAAGAAACAAGAGGATAAATTAATATCTTATGAAGGAGCTTTCTTTAAGGATTGGATATACTTTTAAGAATAATAGTTTGTTTGAGTTAGCACTAACTCATAAAAGTTTTTCAAGAAACCACAATGAAAGACTTGAGTTTCTTGGAGATGCTGTTTTGACTATGTATGTAACCCATTATTTGTATGAAAAGTTCGATTCTTTAAGTGAAGGCAAGCTTACTCAATTCAAGGCCAGTATAGTTAGTAGAGATAATCTAGATCAGATAGCTAAGAATATAGGATTACATAATTATATAAAAATTGGCAAGGGAGAAAATTTAAGAAACAATTCAATACAAGGCAATGCTCTTGAAGCCTTGATTGGTGCTATATATTTAGATTCTAGCTATATAAAAACATCTGAAATACTTAAAGGCCTGCTTGGCGATGAACTGTTTGAACTAGAAGAAACAAAAGACTTAAAAGATGCTAAATCTAAGTTACAAGAAATATTACAGAAAGAAAATAAACAGCTTCCAAAATATTCGATAGCTTCAAAAGGATCTAAAGAAAAGGGAGGTGATTTTGAGGTCACTTGTTTAATTGAAGATTTAGACTTAGTCACTACAGGTAAGGGTAAAAACAAAAAGAAAGCTGAACTAGATGCAGCAAACAAAGCTTTGATAAATCTTAATATTTTATGAAGTCAGAAAGCAAAGCTAAGTCAGGGTACGTTTCTATAGTTGGCCGAACAAACGTAGGGAAGTCAACTTTACTAAATAGTTTACTAGGTCAGAAAGTATCCATTACTTCTAGAAAACCTCAAACCACGAGACATAAACTGTTAGGAATAAAAACCTATAAAGAATTCCAAATGATCTTCATTGATACTCCCGGTTTTCATTTGGATCACAAAAGAGCCCTAAATAACTACATGAATAAAGTTGCAAGTAGTGCCATGAAAGGAGTTGATGTTCTTATTTATGTAATTGATGGTCTAAATTGGACAGAAGAAGATAAGCAACTAATGGAGCAAATACCACAGGATTTTACATCCTCTATTTTGGTAATTAATAAGATTGATAAAATAAAAGAGAAAGATAGTCTATTACCTTTCATTGACGAATTATCTAAAAGTTATAGATTTTCTGAAATAGTGCCTCTTTCAGCATTAAAAAAACAGAATCTAGATATTTTACTGAAAATTATTTCTTCTAGATTACCCAAGGGAAGTCATATTTATCCTAAAGATCAAATTGCTGATACTACTGAAAGGTTTCTTGCTAGTGAAATAATCAGAGAAAAATGCATAAGTAGAGTAGGAGATGAACTTCCTTATCGAATAACTGTTTCTATAGAAAAGTATAAAGAAGAGAAGAGTATTACACACATTGATGCAACACTTTATGTTGAAAAGAAAAGCCAGAAAGGGATATTAATTGGTGAAAAGGGAAGCAGATTAAAAGCTATTGGAACAGCTGCAAGGATCGATTTAGAAAGAAATTTAGAATCAAAAGTTATGTTAAAGCTCTGGGTTAAGGTCAAAAGTGGATGGTCGGACAATGAGGCTATGTTGAGTACTATGGGGTATGATCTTGGCTAAAAGAGTAAGCTTAGAGCCAGCCTTTGTTCTACATACCAGACCTTTCAAAGAAACTAGCTTATTGATAGATATATTTACCAAGAGCCTAGGAAGAATTAACTTAGTTGCAAAAGGGGCTAAGAAACCTAAGAGTTCGTTGCGAACAGTCTTAACACCCTGTTCTATGTTTTCCATTTCATTTAGTGGAAGAGGAGAATTAAAGAATCTCAATACCTGTGAAATAGTAGAACATTATCCTCTAAAGTCGCCTTTAACTTTAACTGCAATTGTTTATGTCAATGAACTCCTTATGAAGTCAACAGAGAGAGATGATCCTCATGATAAAATATTTAAACAATATCAATTAGTTTGCGAAGGTTTATCTAAAGATGTAGATCAGGCTAGAACAGAAGTTTTGTTACGAGAATTTGAATTGGTTCTTCTTCAAGAATTAGGATATGGAATAGACTTAAGGTTTGATTCAATGACTGGAAAAAAAATTCAATCAGAACAAACTTATTCATTCGAGCCTAACCTTGGTTTTGTACAACAGGCAAATAATCCAGAAAAAAATAATGATTATGTTTTTTCTGGACAAGATATAATAAATTTGTCAGAAGGAGATTTAACCGAACATAGAACCCGAAAGGCTTCGAAAACCATAATGCGCTTAGCTCTTGATTTTCATCTTGGTAACAGAAGTCTCAATATTAGAAAGTATTTATCCAGTAATTAAGAATCAATGATAAAAGGTGTAGGAATAGACTTAGTCGATAAATCTAGGATAGGAAGTGCACTTAAAAAGCATGGAATTAATTTTGAAAATAAGATTCTTTCTAAAAATGAATCAATAGAATTATCTCAAAGAAAAACATTTTCAAAAAAAATTTCTTATATCAGCAACAATTTTGCCTGCAAAGAAGCTCTTTCGAAAGTTTTGGGTAGGGGCTTTTCAGAAGGAATTAGATTTAAAGATATTGAAATACTTAGAAATGATGAAGGGAAACCTTTTGTCAATCTTTACGGAAAGGCTCTTGATGAAGCTAAAGTTTTATCGATCAATAATATTCAAATATCTATTTCTGATTCTCGAGAGTCTTCAATAGCAATGGCCATTGGAGAGTCTCTTTGAAAATTATACTCTTAGGACCGCCTGGGGCAGGTAAAGGCACGCAAGCTGAAGTTATCTGTAATCAGTTTAAGATTCCTCATATTTCTACTGGAAACATGCTTAGAGAGGCTGTAGAAGAAGGAACAAAGCTTGGCTTGGAAGCAAAAGCATTGATGGATGCAGGAATATTAGTTTCTGATGAAGTTATAGTTGGCCTTGTTGAAGAAAGAATTTCTAGAGATGACTGTAATCGAGGCTTTTTATTTGATGGGTTCCCAAGAACCATTCCGCAAGCCCAGGCTTTAGTTGAAAGGAATATTAATATTGATGCTGTAGTAGAAATCCATGTTCCCGATCAAGATATTGTTGATAGGATGTCAGGAAGAAGGATGCACCCTGGATCAGGAAGAAACTACCATATAATTTATAACCCCCCTAAAGTAGAAGGGAAAGATGATTTGACTAACGAGGATTTGGTTCAAAGAGAAGACGACAAGCCTGCAACAGTTAAGGATAGACTTCAAGTCTATAGTGATCAGACTTTGCCGCTGATAGAATTTTATTCAAGCTTCTCTGAAAAAGGAAAAGTAAATTACTTTAGAGTCTCGGGCACTGCATCTCCTGAAGAAGTTTCTGATAGCATTCTTCGGAAACTTCGGAAATAGTTTGACCAATATACTAGCCATCGAAACTTCTAGTGATGCCTGTTCAGTTGCAGTGAGCAATGGAAAAACCGATTATTATTTTCATGAAATAATCCCTAAGCAGCACACTGAAAGATTACTTGAGGTAATTGATAATTTATTTAAAACCTCGTCCATAAAAACTGAAGATCTTAATTTAGTTGCAGTTGGAAATGGTCCTGGCTCTTTCACGGGAATCAGATTGGCTTGTTCGACGGCACAAGGAATTGCCTTAAGTCAGAATATAAAAGGAGTATGCATATCAAGTCTAGAACTTTTAGCTTATAAAATGTTTAAGAACCATTCAGCAAAAAGAGTCGTTTCCATAGTAGATGCTCATATGGGGAAGATTTATTTAGGAGAATTTAGTTTTATAGGAAGTGAAATTGATAACAAGAACCTTTCCGCAGTACAGATTGAATCTTTTAACCCAGTTAAATACGATGAAAGTACTTATTTTGTGGGCCCAGGTTGTGAGTTAGTGGAGCAATCAATTAGCAGTGTATCAAAACACATTTACTCAGATTTACCCTCTGCTGAGGAGTTGCTTGAACTTGCAAAAGAAAAATATGAAAAGAAAGAAATAGTAATTCCGGAACAATTACTACCTCTTTATTTATCTGAAGAGAGTAACTGGACTAAATCTTAATGGATTATTTACAAATAATTATCTTGGCTTTAATTCAGGGAATTACAGAATTCTTGCCTATCTCTAGCTCTGGTCATCTCATATTATTTTCTGACCTTTATGGTCGGCAGCAACAAGATGTCAATTTTGATATTTCTGTACATTTAGGAACATTATTGGCTGCGTGCTTCTATTTTAAGAATGATCTAAAAAAGATAGTTCAATCTGCCTTTCCCTCTAAAAGGTCTGATTACGGAGCTAACCTTATAATAAATTTATTTGTAGCAGTTACACCTGTATTAATAGTAGGTTTTTTTATAAAGGATTTTGTGGATCTCTTTTTGAGGAATATTGAGGTTATTGCTTCAGCCACTATATTTTTTGCTTTCATTTTATATATATCAACTAGATTCAATAGTTCAAAGAATGATATTAGCTTGATTACTTATAAACAATCCTTCGTAATAGGCTTGGCACAGTGCTTAGCATTGATACCCGGAACCTCAAGATCAGGGATAACTATTTCTGCAGGACTTATGTTAGGCATGGATAACAAGACAGCTTCTAAGTTTAGCTTTTTACTAGCTGTTCCCACGATTGGAGCAATAGCTTGCTATCAATTCCTAAGTCTAGATCTATCTTCTTTCCTTGCTACTTTTAAACAAAATTTAATAGGTGCTTTAATATCTTTTATAGTCGCTTATTTTACTATTGATTTTTTTATTAAGTTCATCGATAGAATAGGATTTATTCCCTTCATTATCTATAGAATAATTTTAGGGTTAGGACTCTTCTTCTTAATTCTATGACGGAACTTATTGTCTCTTATAAATCCAATAACTATAAACATGAGGCTTTTGATTTAGCACAAAGACTAGAAGTCGAATGTCTTTCACATGAAGAAAGTAAGGAAGTAGAAGACCATATAAATGTTTATTTCCTAATAGTAAATAAATCTAACCATTATCTAAGGAAAGGGTTAAGTAGAAAGTATAAGCCAATATTTTGTAATTTTTCTGATTGGGCCACTAATTACTCTGATCCTCTGTTAACAAAATGCCTCAAAGGATTACCAGATGGATTTAGAGCAGTTGATACTACTGCTGGTTTTGGTAAAGATGCTCTTCAGATAGCAAAAGACATCAGGTGTAAAAACGTAACCTTGATAGAGAAAGAGCCTTGGATGTTTCATCTGTTAAAAGACTCTTATAATAAAGTAGAAGATAATGTGACCTCCGTTTATGTAAATAAATTTAAAATCTTAAATATGGATAGTAAAAATTTTTTAGATAAGAATAAAGAACCTTACGATTTAATTTATATAGATCCAATGTTTTCAGGTGTGGGCAAATCAAAGGCAAAAAAAACATTACAAACTTTAAGAGAACTGACTACGCAGAATAAACAAAGCAATTTGCTAGGAGCTGCAATAGCTAGCTTACCTAGGAGGGTGGTCGTTAAAAGGCATAAGAACTCTAACCATCTAGAAGGAAGAGTTCCAAACTATTCTATATCTGGGAAAGTAGTGAGGTACGATATATATAACCTTAATTCATAGACTTGACTAAATCTATAAATCTATTATCGAAGAAGCCAATGTAATTCTCTTTTGCCTTTAAGGTTACTTTTGAGGCTGTTAGGTTTCCGTTAACAGGATCTTCCTTTATATATTTCTCGTTAGTCATGAAGTCTAAGAAATTTTGAAATTTCTTTGTATCTGAGAATTCTGGATAAGGCCATCCTTCAAGCTTTTCAAGCTTTTTGGCTAGTGACTCACATTTCAGTTGAAGATCTTCTTTGCTAATCGAAGATGTTTCCCATAAAACACTCAAAGCCATATAGAATCTTTTTAAGCTGGGTTCACATATATTGGATATGGATAGAAATTCATCAAACTTGATGTGGTTCGAATCTGGCTTGGTAATACTGTCCGAATCAATAAATAATATTCCCATGTCTGTTAGGACTTTCAGACTCTTGTTTATTTCTTCTTCATTTATTTTAGGTATTTTCAGATGATATTCTCTAGAAAATATGGGATATACCATCTTGATAAGATCTTGCATATCACGCTTTTGAATAGAATCGACATACCTTACGCTTTCGCAAATCAACGAATAAAGCATGTATAGATGGCTGATATTACTTTTATAGAAGGATAGGGTGGCAACTTCATTACTATTTGGTTGATATACTTTTTGAGAAGAAATTAGTTTATGGGTTATAAATCTTAACTTTTCTGTTTTAGCAATTATTTTACTAACATCCTTCTCAGTAACCCATACTTCCTTATATGCATCTGATCTTTCTATTAACGACAGGAATAAAGATATTCTACTTCGTAATGATTCTTCATCTAAAGTCTGAACAGGGTCGGTAAGAAGGCCGATAGAAAATAAGCTAGTAGAACTTACTGCCACTGAGTTGTTTATTGTTCTCATGATTTTTTCGCCCAAAATATTTGTTGTAGGTTTTAGCCATTCAGGCTTAACCAAAGGTGAGTCGATATGAAAATCATCATCAGTTTGAACCTTAAGGAAAGATTCAATATCTATAGGATTTCCAAAGTTTAAGTAAGCATTTCCAAGATAATTATTGAAGTCTTTAAAGACTCTAATTGGGTCTAAAATACTTTCTCTTTTTTTCTTAGCCCCCGATAGCTCTGATAGATAACTTTGACCTTCTAATATTTTCTCGTAACCTATGTATATTGGAACTATCTTAACCTTCTTATATTTAATAGAGGCAAAGCTCCTTAGTATTAGAGAAAGTAAGCCTGGCCTTGAAGGAAGACTAAAACCTGAACGACTTCTTCCACCCTCAGGGAAGAATTCTATTGAGTTTCCTTTCATCATTAGAGATCTAATATATTCAAAGAAAACAGTACTATAGAGAATATTCTTCATAAAAGATCTTCTCATAAATACTGCCCCAGCCCCGCGTAGTATTCCTCCTATAATTGGCAGGTTAAGGTTATTCCCTGCTGCAACTTGTGGCAGCATTAAACCGTTCTGATAGAGAATATAAGACAAGGCGCAATAATCTATATGGCTTCTATGACAAGGCAAATAAATGAGAGCGTTATCTTTAGAAAGCTCTTTTATGGTTTCAAGATTGTTTGTATGTATCCCTTCATATCTTGTATTCCAAAACCAAGTAAAACCACGAATTAGCGTTCTAACAATTGGATAGTTCAAGTCAGAGCATATTTCATTGGCATACCTGTACGCTTTTTTTACTAGCCTCTTTTTTTTAGGCCTTTTGCCTTCAGATAATTGATTTATTTCTTTTCTAACGTGGATGTTCCTCACCAAAGATTTAACCATTGTTCTTCTGTGAGATATGTCTGGACCTAGCATAGCTTGTTTAGATTTTCTAAATAAAGCCCTTAAATACCGGCTAAGGATTAGAGAGTTCTTCTCATTCGTGTTTTGCTGGTCTATAAGTTTAGTTAAGTCTAGAGGTTCCTGAAATTTAACAACTAAATTCCTTCCATGAAAAATAACCTTAAAAAACTTTTTTATAGATCCGCTTGTTCGCCAAGAAGGAGAAAAAATAATCTTAAAAAAGGATTGCTGTTTGTCAGGGTGCTTACCCCAAATAAAAGAAACAGGAATAATTGTTAGATTTTCTAGATTTGAATCAAGAATTTGTTCCAGATTATCTGTTCTTTGTCTTTTAATTTTTTGTTCTGAAACAACGTATTGAGGACTCTTAAGACAAATAAACCTACTTTGTTTGCTATGCAGAAGTGGGCCAGTAGGAGATAGAAGTTTGTTTTGATCACAAACTACATCTAAGGCAAGAAGATCGCAAATAGAATCTAAAGGAAGGGCATATAAAACGCTTTCTTTTTTAATTCCTTCCTTAACACCTTTTTCAAATTCAATCTCATAAGCAATAAGCTTCTTGAAGGCAAATTTCAGCGCAGAAAAAAAATGTTTATTGGTTAAAAATTTGAACATTTACAGTGATTATGTAAGTTTCTAGAATAGAGTTTACCTTTTCATAGTAAAATTCATATAGAGTTTTGCTTTATTTATCAGGCCGAAGTGGCGGAATTGGTAGACGCAGGGGATTCAAAATCCCCCGCCCTTTGGGTGTGAGAGTTCGAGTCTCTCCTTCGGCACCAAATGAGATCTTTTTTGAATTTAGATAATTACGACTTTTTACTTCCTAGAGAACTAATAGCTTCTAAACCTTCTGAGGTGAGAGGAAACAGTAGGCTGCTTGTTCTAGAGAGAGAAATAAAAGACCGAACAATAGATAACTTAGTTGATTATTTGGATTCTGGAGATTTATTAGTTATCAACGATACTAAAGTTCTAAAGGCAAGATTAAAAGGTAAGAGGAGTACTGGCGGATCAGTAGAAGTTTTTATTGAGAGAATTATTAAAAATAATAATGTCCAAGCTCAAGTTAGATCAAATAGAAAAATTCAAAAAGGAGATTTAATTTACATAGAAGGTTCACAGGTAGAATTAAAGGTATTAGAGAAAAAAGGATACTTGAATAAAGTTAAGTTTTCGATAGATCCTAGAAAAGTGTTAGAAGATTTCGGCAAAGTTCCGCTGCCCCCTTACATTCAAAGAGAGGCTACTGATTTAGATAAGGAAAGATACCAAACAATCTATGCTGATGAGGATAAAAAAAATTCTGTTGCAGCTCCTACGGCAGGATTACATTTTAATCAGACTCAAATTAAAGACATTCGTAACAAAGGAATCAAGATAGTTAAAATTACTTTAGATATAGGTTTGGGTACTTTTATGCCCATCAAAAGTAACATTATAGAAGATCATGAAATGCACACCGAAAAGATTCATCTTAATGAAGGTGCCATTGAAGAAATAAATAAAGCTAAGCATTCAAACTCAAAAGTTATAGCTGTTGGAACGACCTCACTAAGATGCTTGGAGTCAGTGCATAATAAATTTGGAGAATTAAGGCCATATGAAGGCGAGACTAACTTGTATATTTATCCTGGCTATAAATTTAAAGTTGTAGACTCTCTATTTACAAATTTTCATTTACCTAAATCTAGTCTGTTTTTATTAGTTTGTGCCTTTGGAGGTACAACAGAAATGAAAAAGGCTTATTCGCATGCGATAAAGAAGGGTTATAAATTTTTTAGCTACGGAGATGCTATGCTGATAAATAAGAAGCAATAAAAATGACTAGTAATTTAGGATTCAAGTTAGCTAATGAAGATGGACTTGCCAGAAGGGGTGAAGTTGTAACTAATCACGGAACCTTCCAGACCCCTGCTTTTATGCCTGTAGGCACCTACGGCGCTGTTAAATCTATTAGCCCTAAAATACTTGAAGATTTAAAAGCTGAAATTATTTTATCAAACACATTCCATCTAATGGAGAGACCAGGAGTTGAAGTTATTAAGTCTCATGGAGGTCTGCATAATTTTATGGGGTGGAGACAACCAATTTTAACTGATTCCGGAGGATATCAAGTATTTAGCTTATCAAAAAAAAGAAAATTAACCGAAGAAGGGGTTGAATTTAATTCGCCTTTAAATGGAGATAGAAAGTTCTTATCACCTGAATCTTGCATGCAATTACAGTTAGATTACGGGGTAGACATTGCTATGGTCCTAGATGAATGCACTCCTTATCCGGTTAATAAAAAAGTTGCAAAAGAATCTATGGAGTTATCATTGAGGTGGGCTAAAAGATGTCGCAATTCATTCAAATCAACTAAATCTTCTTTATTCGGAATAATTCAAGGGGGGGTATTTGAAGACTTGAGAGAAGCGTCCCTAGATGGGCTAAAAGAGATGCAATTTGAAGGTTATGCAATAGGGGGGTTGTCAGTAGGAGAACCAAAAGAAGAAATGGAAAGAGTAGTAGATTTTATAACCCCCAAGATGCCAGCAGATAAACCCAGGTATCTTATGGGGGTAGGCACTCCTTTAGATATAGTTAGATCTGTTCAGCAGGGAGTAGATATGTTTGATTGTGTAATACCAACAAGACACGCAAGAAATGCTTATTTATACACTTCAAAGGGGGTAGTAAAGATAAGAAATAGTTCTTACAAAAAAGATATGCAACCGCTTGATAAAGATTGCTCTTGTTACACCTGTAATAACTTTTCTCGAAGCTATTTGCATCACTTAGATAAAACAAAGGAGATTTTAGGTTCAACCTTACTAACAATACATAACTTACATTACTACTTAAATCTAATGAGAAATTTGCGACTATCAATTGAAACAGGTACATTGCAAACTTTTGTGAACGAATTTGAAGGTACTTGGAATAATCAAGAAGAACCCAATATAAATAAATAGAGGATAACAATGGAACAATCATCAACTTTTTTAGATCCAACCATATTTTTACTGTTTGGTTTTATGATTCTTATTTATTTCTTAATGATCAGACCAGAAAACAAAAGAAGGAAGACTCATCAAGAAATGCTTGCCAGCCTTGAGTTAGGTGAGGAGGTGGTTACGGCCGGAGGAGTTCTAGGTAAAGTAACCAAGATAAGTGATCAATTTATAGAGCTTTCTGTGTCTGAAGGAACAAATATTAAAATTCAAAAAACTTCAATCTCTACCATCTTACCAAAAGGAACCCTAAGCTCGATATAACACTGTGAAACGATACGGACTTTGGAAATACATCCTTATACTTATCGTTTTAAGTTTTGGAGTTATATATTCACTTCCCAATTTGTACTCTCCCGACCCAGCAGTCCAAATTTCTTATATAAGCAGCTCTCAGTCTGCTGATATAAATCTAAGAGACAGAATAACAAAGGCTTTAGATGAGAGTTCACTTTCACCTCTAGTAGAACTTAATAAAGACTACGCGCTTATTAGGCTTAATAGCTACGAAGACCAGTTAAAGGTTAAAGATTTATTATCTTCTAGTTTAGGGCCAGATGTCATTATTGCTCTAAATCTGGCTACCACTACTCCCCAATGG
>Ga0066846_10000178_pt1 | contig 29512 bp, 30 predicted proteins | sample ETNtaG_33_FD_65489 | JGI IMG/M metagenome (GOLD analysis project Ga0066846, IMG submission 65489) | Marine microbial and viral communities from oxygen minimum zone, Eastern Pacific Ocean - ETNP201310SV76 | ecosystem: Environmental > Aquatic > Marine > Oceanic | place: Pacific Ocean: Eastern... | reverse complement strand
ACAATGTAGAGCACATGGGCACTTCAGTGGGACTAACTGTGCCACCTGTAATGATGAGGGCAAGTTCATAATGAGTGACAGAGAATCTAATTCTCTTGGACGTATTTTAGCGCTTGTTCTAAGACACGCTCCCGAAAAATTCAATGTTGAAATGGATATTAATGGATGGGTCAATGTAAGAGAGTTATCGGATTCCATCTCTAAGCAAAGAAGGCATTACCATTGGCTTAGAGGCTGGCACTTTTCAGCCATTGCAAATGCTGATGAGAAAGGAAGATACCAAGTTGAAGGTGAGATGATAAGGGCAACTTATGGACACTCTATCGAACTTGAACTGGACCTGCCAACTGATGATATTCCTGAAGGTCTATACTGGCCTTGTGAAGAAGAACAAGTTGAAACAATAATGGAATTTGGAATAACCGCTGGTGACAGAAAGCATGTTCACCTTTCCAAGACTATTGGTAATGCAATGGAAGCGGGTCATGTTAGAATTAACCGTCCAGCAATTATTGAGGTTGACACTGTTAGAGCGATTGCTGATGGACACATAATTTACCGTGCTGGTAAAACTGTATACCTAGTTGACGAAGTTCCTGGAGATTACCTTTACCGTGTTGAATCTGATGACCCAATAATTGCTGAGATGGTAGCACAATGGGAAATCGAAGAATCAGAAGAAGAGTGATTATTCCTTTTTGCTCATTGCTCCGCAGGCCGGACAGAAATTCAAGTCACTGTCTAGGTTTGCACCACATGTATCACACATAGTGTTGCCCAAAACTAATGCTTGTACCTTACTGGCTGGCGGTGGCGCTTCAATATCAGGGTCATTTGATACTAGGACTAGTGGATCAATTCCATGGGCTACTAATTCCTTGTAGCGATTAGCGAAAATCAAGCATTCCTGAATAGAAGTTTCCAACTGAAGAGTCCTTTCTTCCCTCTCAATTTTGTCATCTATACTTTCCGCTTCTTCTAGAGATGCTTGTAAGTGACGCATATATTCGTCCAGTGTTGGTGATTCAGCCATAGACCTCGGTCTATGCCTTCATTCTTCAATGCTTTCAAAGAGGGGCATCCTCATGAGGATAGTCTTCTTGGGTGTAACATGCGAGACTGTGTTGTCATCAAATGGGGTGGCAGTCTAATTACAGATAAGGAGAAAATGTGTACTCCTAATATGGAAACCATTGATTCATTATCCAATGTCATGCGGCAATGTGTAGACGATGGATTAGATATTATTCTGGTTCACGGCGCTGGTTCTTTTGGTCATTTAAGGGCCAAATATTGGAGATTGAATGAGGGCTTGTTGCCAGCAGAATTATTTTCTGAACAAGAGGACTGTAATTCACAAAAACAGGCTATTAGCATGGTACGTAATGATATGCTTACATTAAATAATTTCATTTCCAACTCATTGAAGAAATACGATTTGGAGGCGTCAGTAAAACCGCCACATCAGTGGGCCGAAAATACTGGCAGTAATTTCAATGGAGACATCACTCAGATATTTTCGGATTACCAAGATTCCATTTGTGTGACCTTTGGTGATGTCGTAGAATGTGATGGTGAAGTTTCATTTGGTATTTTATCCGGTGATGATTTAGTGGTTCGTCTATGCGAAGAAATTCCTAATGTTAAGAGATTAGTTTTTGCGATTGGAGGAGTTGATGGAATCTTAAAACGGCCACCCAAATATGCCAATGATGAAGATTTGATAGAAGTCTGGTCTCCCGATTTAAAATTCGACGGCTTACATAATACTGAAATTGATGTCACAGGTGGAATAGGATTGAAAGCTACAAGAGGGGCTGAAGTTGCTAAACTAGGAATTGAAGTAGTAATTGTTAACGGGTCATATCCCCAAAGAGTATTCGATGCTTGTACAGGAAAGGATGTCTTGGGAACCAAAATAATCGCCTGATTTTTTGTTTAATCCCCAAAGTTAGGGAACTATTCATTTATTGAGTCCATCTGCCAAGGTTGGTGATGACTTGACAGGGTATCAAATTGAAGATGTTCCTTCGATAGATATCGATGATGAGTTTAGGCAAGTACTCCAAGATTCGAGTGCTGATTCCGCACAAGTTGATTTGATGTCTGAGGCAATTATTCGGGTTGATGAATCAGATAATGAAATTAGTGCTGCCTCTAAAGTCGAAGCTCACCATTCATCTGGAATACTACACAGGGCATTTAGTGTACTTTTATTCGACAGCAAAAATCGTTTACTTTTGCAAAAAAGGGCATCTGATAAAGTAACATTCCCAAATGTGTGGGCAAATTCATGCTGCTCTCATCCCTTGTATTCTGAATCTGAAAGGGAACTTGACGATGCTTTAGGTGTTAAGCGGGCTGCAATTCGCAAACTGAATCAAGAATTAGGAATAAGCGAAGATCAAGTCCCTATTAGCGATTTTAAGTTCATAACAAAGATGATGTATTCTAGCAGAATGAATGAAGAGTGGATTGAAAGAGAAATAGACCATATTCTAATTATCAAGGCAGACGTCGATGTTAATTTCAATGACAACGAAGTTTCAGAAATTAAGTGGGTAAATCGAGAAGAACTTGAAGATCTGTTGGTAGCAGAAGTTGAAGGCGATGGAGAAATAGCACCATGGTTTAGATGCATTGCTTCGCGTTTGATGACTGATGAATGGTGGGACGCAGTAGGTGACTTCGATAAGTTAGACAAAATATCAGATGACTTAATTCATGATATGGGTGATGTTTCACATATGCTATCTTATGCTGAAGGAGCAGGCCTTACTGTTTCAATAAAAGAAGTCAAACCTCTTGTCGAAAGAAGAATTTCCGATAGTTTGCGTGCTTCTAAACATTCAACTCTTTCAGATGCTATGATGCATTTGGTCGATGGAGGTGGAAAGAGGCTTCGAGCAACATTGCCATGGCTTGTATCAAAAGCAGTAGGTGATTCACATTCAGGACTCTTAGATATTGGTGCTGCAATCGAAATAGTCCATAACTTCACACTCGTTCATGATGATATTATGGATGATGATGATACTAGAAGAGGTTTGAATGCAGTCCATATCGAGTATGGTCTTCCAACAGCAATCAATGCAGGTGATGCAATGTTAGCAATTGCTTTTGAAAGATTGGTTCTTGCTAAGGGTCTAGAAAACAAAGATGTTGCAGCGATGGTCAATCGTTTGGCATGGATGGTTAGGCGTGTTAGTGAGGGTCAGCAATTAGATATTGAATTTGAAGATAGAATTGCAGTTTCAGAAGATGATTATTTCGAGATGATTGAAGGTAAAACAGCAGTTATGTTCCTTACATGTGCTGAAATTGGTTCAAGAATGTCAGGTGCAGATGATGAAACAATTCAATGCATGGCAGACTGGGGTCTATCAGTAGGTCTGTGCTTCCAACTTATGGACGACTTAATCGATGTACTATCAGATTCAGATACACTTGGAAAACCAGCAGGCTCTGATTTAGCCCAAGGCAAGCGCACACTCATGGTGATTCATGCACTATCACAAGATGATTCATCTGAATTGAGAGATTTGAAAGCAGTTCTTGGAAAGGGTGATTCTGCAACTCAACAAGAAATTGATCTTGGATTGAAGGCTCTGGCTGACCTTGGTTCAATAGATTACGCTAGGGAAAGAGCGGAAATGTACCATTCAAAAGCCCATTCATGCCTTGACAGATTACCAAATAATCCTGCACTTAAGGCTTTAAGAGAATTAACTGACTATCAATTGAAACGAATCAGTTGATTATTTCATATTCTTCATTAGCAAAAACAGTTCCTGATTTTAGGACTCTAGCATACCATCTAGTGAATAGTGGGAATTTTTTATGCGAAATTAGAGTAAATTCACCATCTGTGAATGATTGAGAAATTGTCTTGCATGGTGGAGCATCCTGTGTTATTTCTATTTCCAATTCTTTAAACATCAATTTTGTTCCAGGAAATATTTGACCAACGTTAGAACCGCCTATCAAAATATTTTCTCCAGTACTTCCCGGTTTTATTGGATGGCCTTGTGACTGCAAATCACAAATAATAGAATTTTGAATTATACAAACGGCTTTATCTTCACCACCGTGGTGCTTTAGATCATTTTGTTTATCGCCAAAGCAACCAGACTTATCGATAAATAAACTCTCGACTGGTAGTTTAGGAACTCCTCCCTGTGAGATAAAAAGGCCTAGAGTTGAAGCCTTCATTCCAATCAATCTGAGTAGTATGATTCTGGGTTTGGTTCAGGCTTCAATCCCTTTCGAGTTCTAATTGAGCTAACTACTTTGTCGAACAACATTTGTGGAAGAGGTTCGAATCCAAGGTTCTCTGTATTCCATACAGCACGGCCTTGTGAAGCAGCACGAATATCGTTAGAGAAACCAAATGTTTCAGCGATTGGTAAAACTCCAACAACTGTAGTTACTTCGCCTTCAGATGGCATATCTTCGATGATACCACGTCTGTTAGTGACTTCACGAGTAACTTGACCTAGCCAGTCATTAGGGACTGATACGAATGCTTTTTGCATTGGTTCAAGAATAACAGTTCTTGCTCTCATCATTGCACCCTTGATACCATTTCTTACAGCAGGGATTGTTTGAGCAGGTCCACGGTGAATTGCGTCTTCGTGGAGTTTAGCGTCAACTAGTCGAACAAACATTCCTTGAACAGGTTCATCAGCAATTGGTCCTCTTGAACAGACTTCATTGAATGCTTCAATAATAAGTTCACGAGTTTCGTGCAGTCCTTGGATACCTTTAGTATCGTTAACCAAAACATTTGTTCCATTGATTGCGTAAATCTTTCTCATCAAATCTTTGTCCATTCCCAAAGCGCCAAATTTGTTTCCAGTTTCTTTAGCATCACTTGAACGGATATTTCCACTTCCTAAATCACCAGAACGTAGTGCTTCAATTACTTCAGTACTAAGTGCTTCAACTTCAAAGTAGAATCTGTTGTGTCTATTAGGTGACTTACCTTCAAATGACCTTCCGTGATTATTTCCTTCGATACCTTCACGATAAACAACAATAGGTGGACTTACTTTTACCTTGATGTTTTGTTCTTCCTCAATACGGTAAACCGTAATTTCAAGGTGAAGTTCTCCCATACCAGCAAGCAATGCTTCTCCAGTTTCTTGGTTTGTAGTGACTTGAAGTGAAGCATCAGCCTTAGCCAATGAACGTAGAGCATCGATAAACTTTGGAAGGTCTTTCATACTCTTTGGTTCAACAGCCACAGTAACAACAGGGTCAGAGTAGTGTCGAATTGCTTCGAATGGGGTAAAATCTTTGTCGTGAGATAGTGTAAGACCAGCGGCAGCCGAACGGATACCGGTAAGGGCAGCAATATTTCCTGCAACAACCTTTGGGACGGTAATTCGGTCGCCACCAACCATCATACTGACTTGTTGGACACGTTCTGGCTTTGCAGCACCGATTGCGTATACTGTTTCACCTTGTGCGATTGCACCAGAGTATATTCTACCAACTGCTACTTCACCTGCGTGAGGGTCCATCCAAATCTTAGTTATCATCATTGCAAGTTCTGCTTCAGGGTCGCAGGCCATCATGGATTTTGCGATATCAGAGTCTAGGTCTCCAGTCCAAATATTAGGGACACGGTATGGTTGCGCTTCAACAGGACCTGGTAATTTTGATACTGCCATGTCTAGAAGAACTTCGTGCACAGGTGCTTTTTGTGCCAACTCTTTTTGATTCTCATCATTACAGTATTGGAAAATATCAGTAAAGGAGATTCCAGACTTAGCCATGTAAGGAACTGTAATTCCCCAGTTATGGTATGCGGAACCAAATGCTACAGTTCCCGCTCCCACAGAGACTTGCCAAGACTTCTTGAATTCTTCAGGAGCGAATTGCTTAATCAATTTGTTAACTTTAGTAATTGTACCCTTGAATCTCTCCATCATATCTTCAGGAGTTACTTGTAATTCGTTGATTAGTCTGTCGACTTTGTTAATGAAAAGAACTGGCTTAACCTTCTCTTTCAATGCTTGTCTTACAACAGTTTCAGTTTGAGGCATTGGTCCTTCAACAGCACATGCTAAGATGAAACATCCATCAACAGCACGCATAGCACGAGTAACGTCTCCACCAAAGTCAACGTGACCTGGTGTATCGATTAGATTGATTAGGTAATCAATACCATCCACACCGTGAACCATCGAAGCAGAAGCAGCGTTAATTGTAATTCCACGAGCAGATTCTTGCTCATCAAAATCAAGAACACGTGCAGCACCAGCAAGATCGCTGGACATCATACCTGCTCCAGCAATCAGGTTATCTGAAAGAGTTGTTTTACCGTGGTCGATGTGTGCAGCAATACACAAATTACGAATTTGTGGTAGTATATGCATAACTTCTGTTGCTTTCTTGATGTTGTCTTCTTTACGGCCCATGGTATCACCTAACTCTCGCTAATTGTGGCCACCAAAAAGGGGTTCTTAAGTGACTCGCATATAATGTATGCTTGGTCGATAAAAAGTATGAACTAATTGAAGCGTTTTAATAAGCCTCAAATGCACCAGTTGTGCATTGGTATTATTGAATCATCTTGCGGAAGATGCAATTCTTTCGAGTTCTTCTTTCTTAGAAACTGCGTATGATGTAACATCACCAGCAGCTGCCTTGTTAAGTTCATTGATAATACAACTAGTAAGAGTTCTCTTTGACTTGTGAGTTCCTTGTTGTGCTCCCTTTGCAAGGTTTCTAAGAGCAACATCGAGTCTTCTTGATGGTGAAGAATCCACTGCCTTTGGTTGGGAAACCGCACCAAATTTAATTCGAGTGATTTCTTCCATAGGTGCACCGTTACAGATTGCATCAACAAAAGTTTGCAGAGGATTTCCGCCAGACTTGTCAGCAATGTTGTCAAGTGCAGCTTCAAATGCTTTCATAGCGCCCTGTTTCTTACCAGTATATGGACCAGTTCTCATCAGTTTGTTGATGTATCTCTCAACAACTGACAACTTTGCCTTACCGAACCATGCGTTAGCATGGCGTCCACCTGTGTGAGGTACTCCCACAGTTGAAAGATTGATGTAAGGTGCAAGTCCAGGATCTTTACAGGTTATTTCAGAAGCATCCCACTTTCCAAAAACAAGTGTGCCAATTCCAGCGATAGGTCGATACTCTTCGACCTCTTCTTGTACTTCTTCTTCTACTACTTCTGCTTCTGTCATAAAAAACACCTCAGCGAACTGGCTTCTCCTTTCTTCCACGGACCATCTCATCTAGAGAAACGCCGTTAACTTGGATAACCTTGTATCGAACACCGGGGATATCTCCGTAAGAACGACCCATACGACCGCCGATACCTTCGACCATCACTTCGTCGTGTTCATCGATGAAATTTATTGCACCGTCTCCAGGAGCGAAAGCAGTCAATTTATTTCCGTTTTTGATGAGAGAAATCTTGACCGCTTTACGGATTCCAGAGTTAGGTTGTTTAGCCTCAATACCAACTTTTTCAATGACGATACCCTTGGCTTGAGTCGAGCCTGCAAGAGGGTCGTGCTTAGCACGAGACTTCAGCATACGCTTCTTATATCTACGATCCGACCAACGGAATTTTTGTCGATCTTTTGCCATCTTGGCACCTGCGAAGAGTCCTCTGCCCATCATAATAACCTCATTGAAGCATTTCGCCGACTTGAAGCCCCTATTTAACAACGACCCATGAACTAGATTTTACATTGTAGTTGAAGAGTTTAGAGAATCCCGAAATTATGCATAAATTATGAGTATTTAGATGAAAGGTTCAAGCGACTATTACATGTGGACAGTTTATGGCGTTTCGTGACCATCTGGAATTTGCAGAAACTGAGGCAACTCCAGTTAGTTTGATTCATGGTATGTGGAAATATTCGAATGAACACAATCATCCGCTCACTGTTTTTAACCAAATTATCGAAACTCCAGGTCATAAAGCTGCAATTAACTTACTCACCCGTGAGCGTTTGTGCCAGGCAATTGGGATCACTCCTGAAAAGTATATTGATACTCTCGCTTGGGCAATGAAAAATCCTTCTAAGCCCATTTTGGTCGATGCTTCTGAAGCAGAATGCTATGAAAATATGCAAGAAGAAGTAAACCTTGAACTGATTCCAATTCCCCATCACTGGCCGCAGGATAGGGGTCGATATTCCTCTGCAAGTGTAATTATTGCTGAATATGATGGAATTAGGAATATGTCATTTCATCGACAGTTTCTCAAAGATTCCAATCATACAGTAGTTAGATTGGTGCCGAGACATCTAAGAACAATGATGCTTAAGGCAAGAGAGGAGGGTAAAGAAGTGGAAATTGCAGTAGTAAATGCACCAGACCCTGTAGTATTACTTGCTGCAGCAATGTCATTTAATGATAATATTGACGAATTAACAATCGCAGCGGCTCTTCATGAGAAATTATATTCAAAGCAGTTGAGATTAACAAAAATGCCTAATGGCATACAAGTACCCGCAGATTCAGAATATGTGATGTGGGGGAGAATAACACTCGATAATGATGATGAAGGACCATATGTAGACATAACGGGGACTGTTGATGATGTACGCCAAGAACCTGTGATTGAGATAGAAGGTGTATTCCATAGAGATGACCCAATTTTTCATGCTTTGATTCCAGGAGAAGCAGAGCACAAGACTCTGATGGGACTTCCTAGGGCCCCTACTATCAAAGACGCTGTCAACAAGGTTTGCGAGTGCTTGGATGTCCACATGACTGAAGGTGGATGTGGCTGGCTATCTGCTGTTGTCAAAATCAAGAAGAATAATCATGATGATGGACTAAAAGCGATAAATGCGGCATTGGATGGCCATCGTAGCATGAAAATGGTAACCATTGTGGACGAGGATATAGATATCTCAGACCCAGTAAGGGTTGAATGGGCTATGGCCACAAGATGGCAACCAGATAAGGATACAGTTATTTTATCAAATCAAAAAGGCAGTTCTTTAGACCCTTCACGCAATGAAGATGGCACCACTTCTAAAGTAGGATTTGATGCTACAATTCCGTTTGGTTATGACAAAAGTGGATTCATGTCAGTACAATGAGGTGTTTAATTTTGTCACAGGATAGTGGGGAACTTCTTCAACACCCTAGAAGAAATCTTGGAAACCGTTACCGTTCACAATCTCAGAAATTTGTAGGTTTGGCAAATAGAGACAGGTCACGATTTGATGAAAACATGTCATGGGCTGAACAAAACGCTAGGCAGGCCATTCTACATGATTTCACAGATGAAAGGAATTGGCGTTGTCTTGCCGACATTAAGGTAATAATAGGTGATGGAGATGGCCTATGTGCGTTACTTGAAGATGTTTTTTCAGTACTTGGCAGAGACTCAGAAAACATTGACCAATTAAAGGGCATTGATTTTCTTAAATTAGGTTTGGAATTACTTGAAGCAGCATTCGCAAGAGATCCACTAGAACCCGATATTTGGTGGGATAATCTTGCCAAGAATGATTCACTAAGTGATAATATTGAAGAATTTGTTGCGCGATGTAAACGCCTAGATTTCACCGACCAGAGGGCTAACATTATCTTTGGTAGGCGTATTGAGAGGCTAAGAGATTCAGGATATACAGAGATATTTATTGAATTATCAAAACATCTTCTAGCACATAGGCCCAACAATCATGAATTGTGGATGGAACTTGGTAGGCTGCACGAGAGGAGAAGTGAAGTTGATGAGGCGTGGATGTGTTATGACCATGTACAAAACATTCGCGACCACTTAACACCAAGAGATGATTTCCTCACTAGATTAACTGGTAAAATGGATGGCAAGGAAATGCAACCTTGGTCACAACCTACTGTGGCAAAGCGTGACCAATTTTTGGACCAGATGCTGAAATTATCACAAAGAGTTTCAAAGCCAAATATAATTCAAGAAGAGGAATTACCGGAAGTTGAAGGAGCAGTATCTCTTCATCCCGACTTGATAAGACTCCAAGACTTAATCAAAAATGAAGATTACTCAGAGGCTTTCTTCCTTTCTAGGAGGTTGCTGGCACAAGGTGAGGATTGGGCTGAAGAATGGCTCGAAAAAGCCAAATTAGGAATTGGTGAATGAGGTGGCTAAGGCGCCAATTTTCACTTTAGCATGGGTTACATGTGTCGGAGAAAATCCCACTTTAATTGGCGATGGTGGCAGGGTTTTATTTGTACGTCATCCAACACGAGGATGGGAAATTCCTGGTGGACACATTATCGAGGGAGAAACTCCAAAGCAGGCCTTGTTAAGAGAATTAGAGGAAGAAACTGGTTGTGTTGGAGAACTTGTGGCATGGAATAAGGATTATTATCCCGAAGGTTGGGTAGGCCATGTAATTGTTGAAAACATTGATAAAATCACTAATTGGGAAGTCGGTGACAAGAATGTCAGTGAAGTAAGATGGTGGAGCGAAATCCCTCCCCTAATAGAGTGGACTACAGAAGAGTTTCAAGATTTGAGCGAGTGGTGTGCCAATCTATAGATTATATCATTGTTAAAACAGTTAGTCTCTGATTCCATTTTACGCGTAATTCTTCATCAACAACGCATGCTTGAATAATAGCCACAAGCATTGAATCTTCTACCTCATCGGGATTAGAAAATAAGTTTTGGAATAATTCTAATTTGTCAATTTTAGAGGCAATACTAACCATCGCTCTCAAATCAGGTCTTTGTTCACCCGAGTTGGATTCAGGCAATTTCGAATTACACCACATAAAAACATCGTCAATATCTTGTGAATTGGCATGATATTGTGGAGCATCATCTGTAGCACTTCTTGGTTTTGCATCACTAATTTGGTCTTTCATTCGCTTGGCATTGTCATCAATACAATCTAAGGAAAGTTCGATAAATAGAGTTCCTGCTTCAATCGCCATATTAGTTTGAAATGCCTTAATTGCGTGACCGTGTGCATTCCAAGCATGCCTGGCAGCATCAAAAATATGGCCCAAAGATGCTCTAATACGGCTTGCTCCAATTCTTGAGATAGCAATTGTTTCATCTGCATGTCCTGCAGTTCGAGAAATATCAGAGTAAACTGTTAGTGCCATAAGGGGTGCTCCTACAGCTATGTGAAATGCTGCTTTATTTAGTAGGGATAAATCGTGATCTCTACTTGCTTTAGATACAGACTTTAGGCGAGTTTCCGCCCATGTAAGGTCCTCTTCCGCCCCTTCAATATCTCCCGATTCAAATCGGCTAAGACCTCTTTCCATCCTCAAACGACCTTCTAATTTCAAGTCTCTAGTTTTTGGATTGGTTGCAATTTCGATTGCATCATTAATCGCTTGTTCCAGGTGTTGGTCCCCTAGCATTCTACGTCTAACAAGTCCCAATGTGGCTTTCTCAGCATCAGATAGTTGAGTTTCAACAATCGCTAATAATTCAGCAGCATCGAGATAAATTGCAGCCTCAGCAATCATCAACCACGAATCGAGATTCAGTTCTTGCATCCATTCATCCAATTTTTCGACTTTTACTGGACCCTTTTCTCTCCATCTAGAAATCAAGAAGCCAGGTGAATTAGGGACATCTATATGCGTCAAATTTTTCACTCCTTTCTATTAATTGATGCTACATGAGCTATGAATGCCGATTCAGCAGCGATTCTATCAGCATCTCCACTCCATCCAGCAGCACCACTATGGCCGCCACCATCTCCGCCAATTTGAAGAGAAATAGTTTCCATGATTTCACCGAGATGGATTCCGCAAAGTGTTGCTTTTCTTGATGCTCTTGCAGTCAATCTAGATACTCCTTCTCGATTTCTACTCACAAGTGAAATTTCAGCACCAGTTCCAATCAATAATGTTGCCAAACGCCCTTCCAATGTTCCACTATTGGTGTAAACTATGTTCCAACTTCCCGAGTCTATGGATTTAGACCTTTCAAGGCCCCTTAGGAGGCTTCCTCTTTCACTGGGGCTGGTTTCTTGACTTTCAATAAATTCGACTAGAGATGCATAATCAATATCTTCATCTTCCAGGAGAGTTACAGTTGCTGAAAAAGCAGATTTCCCAGCATGACGGTATCTTCCAGTATCAGTTATTAGCCCAGCAATGAGCAATTTTCTAACCGGAGTTGTCAAGGATTTTGGCGAGTATTTAGATAAATATTGAGTAATTATTTCAGTCGTGGCTGAGACACTCGCTTTAATCATGATGTCATCATCAGAAATATCCCAGTCATCTGTATCGTGGTGATCAATTATGCATTTTGGAATATTTTCTGGTAATTCTATTCCAACCTGTGACGGTGATGCGGCATCAACGATAATTATTCCAGAAAGTGATGGTGGCCAGTTAGTATGATTAGCACCAATTTTTCTAAAAGGTGCTGAAAGTTCTTCACAGACCTTCTTTGCAACTCTTCCAAGATGTAGTCCACAGGCCATCATGTTACTATGCGATGAGGATAATGCGATTGCTGAACCGACAGTATCCATGTCACCATTCATCCCAGTAAGAACTGGAACGGCCCCATTTGAGCAATGCTTGTTTATCCATGAGTCCAATTTGGCCATCAAGGCCGCCATATCTCCACTTTCTTTTGAATTCACTGAGATCCCTCTAGAACTTTCTTTAATTCTTCATATGAAGATACAAGTTCTTTTTCACGTGTCTCAAAACGAGTCATGTGTTCATTTAGTGATTCGATATCCTTCAGTAGAACTTCATGAAGGGCTTTTCTGTCTGATACTTCGATTAGTACTCCACCTAACTGTTGATGCAGTGCAAGTTCCTTTGGCTGTTCTTTTACTGCTTCAGCAGTTGCTTCCAATTCTAATATCTGTGCTTTCAAACCGGCAATTTGTTGCCTTGCTGATTGAATCTCTCCAACGACAATTTGAAACTGTTCCATACTTTCCATATTCTCACCATTTCATCTCATAGGGTAGGGGTTGATGAACTCTTAGTATTCATCAATTATATCTAGCAAAGAATCTACTGCAATCAAACCTCTTACTCTAGTATTCCACATTGCACGTAAATCTTTAGCCTTGGCTTCATTAATCATTATGCGAAAACTTTCCCCATCCCAATTAATTTCACAATCTGTAGTAAGGGCCGCTGCAAGTGACTCTGTGCAATCTCGGTTTCTTGACTGGATGTCTAATTTCAATATCCATTCACTAGACATTTGGAAACCTCGGTGGCTTCACTCTTCTTCAGAGGCTGTCTCTGAGAGACTTCGCTCGTAATCTAGTGCTGCTTGTTGAGCAATGTATGCCATGTCAGCAGTTGTTGCGCCTTCAACTGAACGTCTTAGGATTCTGCTATTTGCATCAGATGCTCTTGTGTAAGGTTCCCATGCGCCTCCTGCGAATTTATAATCACACTTTCCACATTGCCAAATTCCGACGGATTTACGAGTAACTTTGCGGTATTGACAAACCGGGCATGTATATTTGGCACTTTTCTTTGCCAATGCGGATCCCGAATTTCTTCTTACAGATACACCATAACGTGCACCAAATCTTGCTGTTGCGCCTGCTTTTTGTGTTCGCTTTGCCAATCAGTTCCCCTCCTGGTTTGCCACGATATTTCGAAGTTCGCCACAACGTTGCTGGGCTACATCGAATATCTCTGCAAATTCGGCGGGCGTGAACACCCCTCTTAACCCCTTTTGTAGTGAGTGAAGATGACCTTCATCACCCAAAGTGATGTGAATTCGCTCATCTCCGCCCAATTCTTCCTCTTCAGAAGGGTCGTAAATGTATCTTCCACCAACTCGAGTGAATGATGCCATAATTGGAGTTCCGTTGACTTTCAATGTGTAATCTTCACCAACATCGAATCTTTCAGCAGGGACGACTGCAGTTCGAAGTGCAGCAATTGCTGCAAGTCCGCAAGCATCGAAAATATTTCCACCGTCTGAAAGAACATGGATATCTATCATAACGCCCCATACCTTTTCCCCTGGGACAATACAAAGGCCGGCCATATCAATACATCCAGACTCTCGAATTCCTCTGTCTACAACTCTACCAAGTTCGATAGATTCAGGGGAAGGTGGTCCAGGTTCGTACTTTCTGTGCGCAACGGGCCTAAGTTCAGCACCACACATCAAGGAGCCTTCAGCAGGTCGGTCTGGCCAAGGAGTTCTAATTTCAAATTTAACTCCAGCATATACTATGGTCTTACCCATAGTGACTTTTGCCGAACCTTCTGCATTGTACAAACAATCTGTTTCTAGTGTGACTTCTCTTGCTTCAAATCTTTCACGGCCATCCATTCTTTGGTCTGCCTCAGCTAGTCTTGCTAACTCTTGTCTTAGTAGTGTAGGAACTAATTCTGCCATCAGTTCTCACCTCCTTCATATCTTTTCTTAAGCGCATCAACCATAATTTCATGAATTTCAGCAGCCGCTTTGAAGTTATATTCCATTGCCAGATTGTATTCATCAGGAGATAGGTCACCGTCCATTTGAAGGAAAGCAATTTCTCCAGTATTTGGAAGGATTCCGACAGGCAAATCCGCTTGTCCGTAGTTGTCTTCTGCTTTGTCAAGGTCTAGTACTACTGTATCTTCGACTTTTCCTGAAGCGACTCCGACAATGAAGTCCCTCATCGGTATTCCAGCATCTGCTAGGGCAACCGATGCTGCAGTAATTCCAGCACATCGAGTACCTGCTTCAGCAGCAAGAATTTCGATTTCGACTCGAATCTTAGACCTTGGGAAACGTTCTACAAGAACAACTGATTCTAATGCTTCAGCAGTTACCTTTGAAATTTCTCGAGATCTTCTGTTGTAACCAGGTCGGATTCTGTCACTTGTTGAAAATGGAGCCATGTTGTATCGAACATCGATAACTGCTCTATCTTGTCTTTGAATTTTTCTAGGATGGGCTTCCATAGGCCCGTAAACTGCTGCTACTGCAACATTCAGCCCATGAGTTACCATTGCAGAACCATCTGCAGCAGGTAAAATTCCTGCTTCGATACTAACTGGTCTCATTTCGTCTATTTTTCTTCCGTCTAATCTTAGACCATCATCTCTTAGTAATTGTATGTCGCCATATCCACCCATTATTGTTCACCTCTATTTGGAGCATTTTTTTCGTGTGCAGTAAGTTCTGCTTCGAATGTTTCTTTGTGGCCACATCTTTGAGCAATTTCTATTGCTGCACGTGACCATGCAATGCCTTTTGCATCGCCGTCAACCCAAACTTTTCCGTTCTGGCCAACTATTATTCTGCAATCGCTAGCAGTTTTGAGTCTTTCAAGTGTTGAGTTATCTTTCCCCTTGATTCTATCTATGTGATTGACTGGAACAGTAAGTAGCGCTCCTTGGTTCAATCTTCGAAGTCCAATTCCCTTCATTGTGAGTACTACATTGTGGCATTCATCGACTTCTTGAACACGAGCTAGTGCTACGTCTCCAATTCCCATATGTTGTCTGGCAGCGCCAAATTCAACTTTCCATGGTGCGAGTGACATTGGAAGTAATCCTTGAAATGCTCCATTGATATTCATGAACCAAAGATTATTTCTAACTTCAGCAACTGTTGCTACAATAAGGTCTCCTGAACGTGGAATGTAAGAGCTATTAATTGGGTCAACCGATACGGTTCCGTTGAATTCTCTAGCCCAACCTAATTTGGTAGCAATAATTTCTTTGTTTAGTGCGATTGCACCACTTCCTATTCGCTTCCCGGCGCATGGCCCGATTGCCATACCCGGGGTCACGAGACGCAGCTCGGCGTCGCTTCGACCTTGGGACATTTTTTCTTCTCCAAAGCGGGCGAAACGACAACCCATGATAAAGCCGACCCCAAGAGGTGAGTGAATAAATCATAACTCTTTGACTTCGGTTTGAGATGAAACTTTCATAATCATTCCAATAATTTCACCCTTCATTCCAGCAGGGCAATCAACGACACAAGCCCAAGAACCGTCTTCAAGCCAGCCTTCTTTGACTTGATATTGCCTTAGTAATCTGTGCGCCTTACCGTAACCAGTTCCAGGAATTTTGAAAGCCAACCTAATAGTTTCGAATGAAAGGGGAATTAAGACCTTTAGTTTGTCAATAGCCTCTTTTATCTGAACGTCTAATTTCTTGAACGGGTCTACCGAATAACGGGATTCATCTAAGGCTAATTCAATTCTAGTTCTTGGATGAGGGCTCTTGGACTTGGGGTCTACGGCCTGGCTATGGATATGATGAATTATTTGCTGACGCATACGTTCAACCATCTCTTTTCTTTGACCAGTTGTTAGTTGAATACTACCTTTTTCGAGAATTATTATTGCAATTTCTAAAATATCTTGAGTGTTGAAAGTATTTTCAATTGCCTCTTCAGTTGGTCTTTCACCGCCACGAGCATCATGAAATACCTCATCCATGGCAAGAAAATCATCGAGATTAACAGATTTTGGATCGTTTTTAAAATCGTCCACTAAATCTGGGTCGACCAATAATTCATAGCGCTTTCCGCCTTTTTCCATTCGTGCCAAAACTGAATTATCTAGGCTTACCAACTGTCTCCCTCAATGTGCCATTATGTAGGCAGCCAATGAGTGTAACGGTGAAATCACTCTTCTAGTGGCTTTAATCGGTCAATTTGTTTGTTTACTTCTGCTCTGTCTAGAACTCTAAATCCATTAGAATCAATGACTGATACTTCAACAGCATCTCGATTAAGTTCAGTATCGTTTGAGAATCTAAGGCCTTCTAGGCCCATCTTCATTGCAGCATTTAGGGTCATGTTCTCTTTCCAGTTCTTTTCGAAAAATTCTATCACAGTATTTCTTCCACTTCCAATTGCACCTGCATGGTATGATTGATATGCTCCACTTGGGTCTGTTTCATAGAGATGAATTCCGTTAGCATCAACACCACCGATTAGTAAAGCAGTTCCAAATGGCCTTGAACCGCCATATTGGGTAAATGATTGCTTAAAATCACAAATTTTCTTGATTAGGACATCGACTGGGACAGTAGCGCCGTAAGTGATTCTGTTTACTTGTGCCTCGACTCTTGCACGAGCAACAAGTTGCCTTGCATCAGCCACAAGTCCAGAGGTCGCAACACCTACATGATTATCGATTTTGAACATTTTTTCAATAGATTCAGGAATAATCAAACGACTGATTATTCTTTTGTCACAAACTAGGACAACTCCCTCTTTGAATTTTAATCCAGCAGTAGTAGTTCCTCTTTTTACAGATTCTCTAGCATACTCAACCTGAAATAGTCTTCCATCTGGGCTGAATGTTGTAATTCCATGATCGTATCCTCTTCCACTTGGTTGCATAATCTCACTTATCCCTTCCTTTACTCGACACTTTATGAGCATAAGGGTTGAAACTCCCTACAGGCTCACTCTCGCTAAGTAACATAGACATGCCCGACCCATATAACTCCTACGAGTTTTACCCTCAAACTCATGTGGTAAGAGTGTCTGCCCTTTTCATGCGAGTTGCCATATTGTCGTCAGGTGGGAAAGATTCCTCGGCAGCATGGTGGTGGGCAAAATGCAAAGGATGGGATATCCACTGCCTTGTAACTGTAATTATAACGGGAAATGACTCTTGGATGTTTCAAATCCCTGGGACTGGTATGGTAGAAAAACAGGCTGAATTGGCGGGTTTGAATTGGTTGAGCGTGAATAGTGAAGGTATTCAGGAACAAGAGATATTAGATTTAGAAAATAAATTACGTGATTTGAATATTGATGGATTGGTTTCAGGAGCAATACGTTCTGATTACCAGAAGTCAAGAATTGAATGTATGTGTGAAAGATTGGGCATTAAAAGTTGGACACCATTGTGGCATCAAAGTAGTCTTGGTCATATGCGTGGACTTGTATCGAATGGTTTTGAAGTAATGATAACAAGTGTAGCATGTGAAGGTCTTACAGAAAAGTGGATTGGACATATTTTAACCAAAGAATCTCTAAAGGAATTGGAAGAACTTTCAAGGAAGTTTAGATTCAATGTGGATGGTGAAGGTGGAGAATACGAAACATTGGTAGTATCTGGTCCTCACTTTAATGGTTCACTCGATATATCGGGTGCAACATCATGGGATGGCAAAAGAGGTGAACTGAAAATAGAATCAGTTTCGCTAATCAAGAATTAATAGCATCTCTAGCAAGTTTCACACATTCATCAACAATTTCTCCTGAGTCGCCGATGTGATTAGCAGGCTCGAACATTGCTTCCAATTCTTCGATACTAAAGGCCGCAGATATTTCCGGGGTTCTAGAGCATACATCAATCAATTCAATTTTCTTATCGACCGCCTCAAATGAAGCGGAGCGGAGGATTTCATGAGCCTCGTCACGAGGGATTCCATGTTCAACTAGTTCAATCATTACCTTTTCAGCCATGACTAATCCTCGTTGTGAAAGAATATTTTCCATGCATCTTTCCGCATCGACCCACATATTTGTCAAAACATCTCTTGTTTTGGCAATTACATCTTCACATAATGCTGAACCATGAGAGAGTGTGAATCTTTCACTGCTCGAGTTAGCCAAATCACGTTCGTGCCATAATAGCGCGTTTTCATATGTTGGAATTATCATTGAGCGAACTATTCTAGCAAGACCAGAGGCGTTTTCAGATTTAATTGGATTCTTCTTGTGTGCCATTGTGGAAGAGCCAACTTGTTTTTTGATATCGAATCCTTCTCCTGCTTCTTGTATTTCAGAACGCTGAAGGTTTCTTATTTCTTGAAGAATTTTTTCGCAGGTTGCAGCGACATTTGCGAGCCAAGAAACATATTCGATATATCTATCACGGCCTACGACTTGAGTAGTTGCAAGTGGAACGCCAAGTCCCAAGTGAGTCATTATCAAGCGCTGAAGTTCTCTAGCATTTTCTCCTTGAGCAGCGCCTGTTCCCACAGCACCGAGAAACTTTCCTACAGCAATTCGTGGTGTTGCTTCATCTAATCGGATCAATTGTCTTCTAAGTTCATCTAACCATACTGCTGCTTTTAGCCCAAAGGTGATCGGCACTGCTGCTTGTCCGTGTGTACGTCCTAACATTACAGTGTCTCTTTCTCGTTCTGCAACATCAGCACAGACTTTTATCAAAAGGCATAATTGTTCTCTAAGAAGAATAATACTGTCTCGCAGTTGAAGTGCAACAGCGGTATCTACAATATCATTTGATGTAGCTCCAAGGTGTATACACCAGCCAGCATCACCAGCGGCTTCAGCCATGGCTTTTGTAAGTGCCATTATGTCATGTTTTGTTTCTGCTTCAATTTCGGAAACTCTTTCCTTAGTAACAGAAGTTGGATTAGCTATTGCGGCCACGGCTTGGTAGTCTTGTTTTGTCACCTTGCCAAGTTGCATATGAGCCCAAATCAAGGCTCTTTCAACCTCGAGTTGGCGTTCATGTCTCCCAAGTTCAGACCAAATATGTTTAAACTCTTGGCAACCGTATCGATAGTCTAATGGACAAAAGGCCATGATTAATGGTCTAGTGATGGACTATTGAACCTTCCTACATCGGCCATGGGCAAAAAATATAATTTAATATTCGAATCATTACCGAATGTTTCAAAATATGCATAAAATGCTAGGTGATTAGGGGAATATAATAACCCCTCTACATTCAAGCAACTTCATGGCAGATAGTTCAGTCAACGTAGAGAGCCGGACTTCATCACAAGATAAAAGATGGACTATAATGGCTGCATTACTCGGAACAAATACCGCTGTAATGCTTTTTCAAGGCATCGAACAAGAAACTAATCCAACTAAGATGAGAGAATTCGCATTAGGAATTATTGCTGCGACATTACCCTTTCAAGGAATTTACTTTTTGATATACACATTTTTATTGGAACATGATACCAAATTAACCGAAGAGATTAGAGTTAGGTTGCAAAAAGCGTCAGCATTATGTCAGTTAATTGCTTATTTTTCGCTAGTTGGTGTTGGAATGATGTGGTATAATATTTCGACATACGTCGGCATATTTTTTATTGTATCAACCATACTTGCAATTATTTTTATCAGGCTCGCAATGAGTCCTTTTAGGGAATCAGAAGCCGAAAATTCTAGTTAATTTAGAATAAGTTTGAGAAAAAATCGCCTATTCCACTAAAAACAGGCGGGATAATTTTTATCATAAGTCCTGTAATTGTTGCTACAATAAGTAGCAGTATCATCATTGCAACAGGGCCATATTGGTTTTTATCATTCATGGCAGTGCCAAAAAAACCATCACGTTTGATGGCACTGGCCAGACTTGGTGCTTCCTCAAATTGAGGAAGGCTTCGACGAGGGATTCGCTCACCTTTTCTAATAACAACATCAGTGGCGCCAGAGTCTTCGGACTTGTTCTTAGTTCCTGCCATGAAACCTCCTGTAGTTGAAAGGTCATGAGTATTTCCCATTTTTCCGTAACTGTCATTCACTTGTTACATGTCGGAGATTTATGGGGAGATGGAAGTTTCAGCCAGAAAATAATCTCATTCATTTGGCTGTTGAAGGTAGTGTAGGAGGTACCACGCTAGGATTACATGCATCTGCAGACACTATAGAAGAAGGTGGAAGAGTACTTTGGGTAGGTGAAGAAATGCCCGATAATCAAAGGTTTTCACAACTTTTCAAGCATCTATCTGTGATTGATGCATCTCGATTTCACGCACTATCTCTTTCGAGTTCTTTCGACAAGGCCATCGATGCAATAATTAGTGCACTTGATTCATTGCCTTCAGTGAAACTGATAGTTCTTGATGACTGGTGTTTGAATTCAGGAAAAATACCTGCAAACAAAATATCTGAAGTGGAGCGATTATCAAATAATATCAGTTCTGAAATCACACTGCTTCTAATTAGTAAATCCTCTATTGATGCCAGTGGTAAGAAATCAGGCCAGGCATTTGCAAGGGCAGAGAAAGCAATGATTAACAGTGGTTTTTCGATTTTTGTACTTACTCGTCCAAAGGATGGACCAATGCGAATAATTAATTGGAATGATAATAAGATCAATTTGAAATTGACTGAAAGTGGATATATTGAAACCTAATCAATCTTCATCTTCACCTAGAAGTTCAGCCATTTCTTCCAAAGCCTCATCATCAGGTTCATCGAATTGTTCAGGATTTAGTGCTGAACCGGGTCTTTCATCACTGCCTGCCACATTTGGAGCACCGTGCTCAATACTATCCTCTCGATTCTGCTTGGCTTGCTTTAGTATGAACCACATCATTACTAAAAATGAAATTCCTAGAATGATGTAGGCTACATTCTTGGTAGTCTGTTCATCCGCCATGATGCAAATTTATCGATTTATGATATGATTATTTCCTATGTTTGGATAATTGGAGTAGTTATTTTGCTATTTTATCTCCAGTCGAGTGGCCGAGTTAGGTGTCTTCTAGAATCCAATGGTGCTTGAACCCAACCCAATGACGGGGGATTTCTTGAAATATCCATCCATTTTTGTTCGGATTTATCCCGGCATTTTGGACATCGAACAGATTGATTTTTCCCCATAGATTTCATTCGAACATTACATTTTTGACAAATTGGGCGTTCCTTATCTTTGGCACTATGGTCTACTCTTAACCGTTCAAGATGGAAGACACCTTCATGATTTTTTAGCCCATTGAAACTAATTCCATCACCACTTTTTAGCCACTGAGCTAATAATTTGATTTCTCCCGATTCGGAAAATGCTAGTAATTTATTTTTCTCACAATTAATTACAACTGCGCCTCTGGATAGTATTTCAGTATCTACCACGATATCGGACACGTCATCTTCGAGGTGGTCATCACTCGCTTGGTTGGTTGTAAAAACGCGCATTCCTGTATGTGGTTCAGTATTTTTTGAATCTAATAGGTAGCATGCTGCATCCTTGGCAACATCGTATTTCCTTGCCCTTATTCCAAAAAGAACAGGGCACGGGCCTCTAGGTGCAATCATAATGTTTCCATTTCTGGGGTCTCTAGACATGAATGTGTACTCCATTTCATCGATTTCCTGCAATCTCTTATCGTCGATTTTTCTGACCTTTTCAGAACCCGTATTTTTTTCAGTTCGCCAAGCAATTGCTTCGTATGTCACTTCAGATTTTTCCCATGCAATGGCTGCTGTAGCGCCAATTTTTCCTTGACCACCCCATGATTTATCCGCAGGTGGAATTTTATCAATTTCAACTTCTTTTCTAACGGCATCATAATAAAAACTAGTTGGAGGTAGATTTTCAGAAAACCAAACCATTCCAGGGTCTGCAGGGTATTGTTGTCTCTCATAATCTTCATTTGTGGAAATATTGCCAGCCAATGGAGCGATTTTTTCTTTCCACCATAAATCTAGGTGCCTTAATAATTTATTTTCATCATCACAATTCAGTTCGACTGCAACAGATGCATTACCTCTTGTCCTTTGTTTAGCAAAAGGCCAAAGTCTTACAAGCCTTAGTTCTCCAATCTCGATATCATTTGGTAATCCTTTAATCAATAAATCTAGAGTTTTAGTCGTGCATCCACCACCTAGGTGGTCAGTATCATCTAGTCCTAGCCAACTCATGTGCTCACCTCACCGGGCTAAATTCATCGCCTTGGTCTTTTTCATCAACAATTCTTTTCGAGACTGAATCAATTCCGATTGATTCTGGAACCTTGAATAATCTCGCGCCGATTGCCCATCCTGCGCCCATGTCACTGTTCCTATCACCTACTAACAAGTCAAGTTCGTGCTTTGGTTGAACCTTATCTTTCCACCAATTTACATGCTCATATTGTGAGTTTATTTCAATCACTTCTTGTTTGGAATTAATTTTACTGGTGCCAGGGTTGCGAAGCATTTGGTCAGCAAGGTGCAACATTCCTGGATTTGGTTTACGACATCTGCAGTTGTCTCTGTGCCGATGTGGGCATGTTATTATCATGTCAAAATGAGCATCAACATCTTGCTTTAAAAATAACTCGCGTAACCTTTGATGGATTGAATAGAGTTGATTTTCCCCCCACAATCCACGCATAATAGGTGATTGATTTGTTATGATGCAGACATAGAATCCTAGGCGCCTTAGATTTCCAATTGCTTTTGGAGCGTTATCTAAAATTACTAAATCATCTGGTTTGTTGATGTATGAAGGACTTCCAATGTTTAGTACTCCATCTCTATCGATGAATGCTATTGCGCCATTACTGTTTATTCCATCGGGGAAATTTCCAGGGCTATACTCAACAATTGGACCCCGCATGTGTCGCCCTGTGTGCAATTATTGAAGTGATTTGTCCTTGTTGATACAAGCGTTCAAGTCAAGTTAATCTTTGCACACCTATATGGAGCAACAGTCCATAATCGCAATTATTGGTGCGATTGGACTTGTCATGTTGGCACTTTCTTGGCACAAAAGGAAGTCGAAAAATGTACTTTTGGCACAAATAGGGTGGGTTTTGGTTTCTCTATATTTTTTCGCAGGTTCTTGGAAATATTTTTCTCACCAAGACTATGTTCTAACCATAATGTGTATGCTTGCACTACCTCTAGGAATTGGCATGTCCATTTGGGAGGGCAGAGTTGAAGAAGGTAAGACAAAAGATGCTTTGATTTGGTCTAGAGGTGCTATGGCTTATGCTGGTGGCCCGTACTTACTTATCGCTCATGTGCCTTGGCTCAGTGTACTAGCGATTTGGTTTGTAGCCTCTCAAGTAGCACTATTTTACAGGATTTCTGGAACTGGTGATATTCAACTTGGAGAAACATGGGTTCAAACAGAATCTGGAAGGGTAAATTGGGAATCTTGGGATGGTAGCAGATGGTTCACCACTGAAACATTTGGTGAATTTCCTTACCAAACAGAACTAATAACAGGAGATGGTTCACTGATTGGGATCAATTTTGTTCTCGCATGTACTGCATTACAATCAATGGTGATTTTCATTGGTGCGATTTCTGTTTTAGATTTAGACTGGCGTCGCAGAATTCGAGCACTTATTTTCACAGTGCCAGTAATTCACATTTTGAATGTTTTTCGTAATGTCGGACTGATTTGGATGCACCAAACATATACATCCTGGAGCTACTTTGGAATGTCTGTATTTGAATTTGGACACAATTATGCATCTCGGTTCGTATCATTATTCGCGATGTTCTTTATGGCCTTGATAATGTTTGAAATACTTCCAGAGTTACACAAACACATAGTTAGGCTTCTAAAGCCGCTTGGGTTATTACAGCCTAAGGGCAAGAAAACTTAGTTAGAACTTGGACCATTCATCACTAGGATTATTTCTAGTCCATTTGATGCCACTGTTGATAGGGTATTCAATAGATTCATTTCCATCCATTCCAATCATTCCCATAATTTGTTTTGGGGGAGTATCAACATTTACTTCTGCTTCTAATAAATCTTCAAATGATGACATCTCGATGTTCTTATTTACTGTATCAGGTATATTGATTTCTTGACTCATTGGTTGTTCGATATTTACCTCAGGTTGTTCAATATTGTCAAATGATGATTGATATATAGAATTAGAAGATTCAATATTTTGATTCATAGTTTGAGGTGCTTCAGGTTCTTGCATTCCAAGCATTGTTTCAGATATGTCAAAACTCTTTTCGCTTTCCCAGGTATTAGAATCAAAATTACCCCTATTGCCTCTTGCAAATACTACAAGAAGTGCAAGCAGGCCAATGAAAACAAGAGCTCCAATAGAATACAGTAAATCATTAGCAACACTTGGGGCAATGTCTGCATTATCGCCGACACCATCGCCATCGGAGTCTTTAGATTCATCAGGGTCGTTGGGGAATTCATCTTCATCATCAGGCACTCCATCGCCATCACCATCAAATGCATCAAAAGTTGTTTCACAAATCAAAGACATAATTTCAATTTCAGTTTCAGAGATTTGTCGATCTGAGTTTGAATCCATTCCTATGAAATCATATTGATTTTCATAAATTTGGGAACTAAGCAATTCAATCGAAACAGGGTCGTTACCATTTGATAATTGATCAAAAACAATCATAATTTCATTGTCGCAATTACATGTTTCTTGTAATAATTCGGTAAATTCAACATTACCATCTGAATTTTTGTCGACTAAATCAAAATTATAGTTTTGAATGTCAAAGTCAGATTCAGAGTTGTCAAACTCATTTCCATCAATTAGGCCATTTAAATCAATATCAACCTCTTTCATGATATAGTTGGCAACATCTCTGCATGAATCATCCGCTGTTGGTTCTTCAACTGGCTCATCAATTATAGGATCTAAGAAATCAGAATAAACCCAACTTGCTAAGATGGTTACATCTGAGATTTCGGTAATAGCCTCAACAACTATGTCGAATCTCCCATTAGCAGGCATATCAATAAAAATTGTTTGAGAAGTACCTTCACCAAATGACTCAACATCAATATCTTCGCTACTAGTGTCTAGCCCACCTGGACGTTGCCTGCCCATATTATCCAAATCAAATTCGAAGAATTCATCAAATTCGAACACAATTTGCTTTCCTTCTGCATTAATTGATAATTCTCCACTTCCACCATATGTTGAAATTCGCAAATAATCTCCCGGCTTTTCCAAATTTACGAAAAAGAATAATTCTTCTCCTGCAGGTGCCTCAATACCACTAATCTCTTCATTGTTGAACATCTCTATCGGTGTTCCATCATATGACCAAACATAGCGGTCTTCAAAAGATGCAGTAATCATGACTGAACCAAATACTTGTTCTGTTTCAAGCAATATATACCACATTCCAGGTGTTGGGTCATTGAATCCAATTTTATCACCAGCGCCAGGGCTGGATGAAAGATAAGTGAAATCTGACGACGTAGGCGCTTGCTCAATTTTCATAAACAATGAAGCCTCTCCAAATCCTTTAGACAAGTCAACTTCTAATCTTTCAACACCAATTGGTACATCGATCTTGAAATATTGCATCAATCCATCATAGCCACTCAATGGTCCATATTCCACCCCTGGTGTGAGTTCAATAGCGTCCTCTGGCTCGATATTATCAGGTTGGTAAGTAAATTGTGAAACAATGGTAAAGTCCTTGGCTTGTTGATATGTATATGCAGCAATATAGTAAATTCCCGGTTCAACATCATACAAGGTGACAATTTGGTCATTTCCTTGACCTCCATCCCATGCTACCTTTCCAGTCATGTCACCGCCGTCATCAAATATATCTCCTTCAAATGGTTCTTCAAACCAAATTCCAAAATTATTGAATGGATCTGGTACAGTACCCCAAGATATTCCAATATCGATGTTTCCAGAACCGTCGTATGTTTTGATGCTGAGCGAAGATAGATTTTCTGTGACATTAACGTAGTAGTAAAGAATTCTTTCTTCAACTGGTTTTTGTCGACCACCGGTGATAGACTGGTCAGTTACTGGAATTGCGTTAATCAGTTCAGTCATTTCTTCAAGTGGCGGTGGTGGGTCTGCTATATCCCAGTCTAGGTAAATAGTCAGTGATGATATTTCCTCTAAAGGAACTACAACGAACCACCATGTACCTGCTTCAGGCCATTGCCATTCTTCAAAAATAAATCCCCATTCAGGCTCTATTAAGTAATCGTAATCCCAAGAATTTGGCACCTCATCATATCCCACATATATTTCATATTCAACCTCTTCTTCGAACCAGAAATCTCCAAATTCATTGTACATATTTAGATAAGCAGACTTTGTCATTTCGTCGATTTCTGCAAAGAATAGCAATTGATCTCCAGGCATTCCAGATATTTCAGTAACATCAACGCCGTTGAAAAGTTGTATTGCTTGAGTCACAATACTTCCATCGGGCATTACCCATGAAGCCCCACTAATTGTTGCATTTCGTCCAGAGTCATCTACTGTATCAGGGCCTTCCCCTTCTTGGAATTGCCAACTTGATTCAGTGGCAGAATTGCTGATGATAACATCATCAATCATTCCCATGAAATAGTTACAATCACATCCAGCACCCATTCTCCCGATATAGAGTTCATCACATTCAAGTCCGTCTTGGAAACAACTATTAGAACCAAAATCACCTGTAGGAATGGTTGCATTTGCGCCATCAAATGTCCCTGCAGGGATTTGGTCAATGAAAAATTCACCATAAGAATTCTCTTCAACAACTACTTTGACATGAGTCCAATTATTTTCAGTAATCGACATATTGGAAACTGGATTTTGAGACATCGAGTATTGGTTTGAATATGCAAGGTTTCCATTAATTATGTACAAACCCCATCCATAGTCACCCATCATAGTAATGAAATTAATTCCACTGGTATCGTGCAAGTTAATCATTGCTTCAATTTCTATATGACCTCCCCAGTCTGGGAATTCGTCATCACTGATAATGAAATCATCAATTCCATCAAATCTCAAAGCATAGTCGGCCCCTGGTCCAATTTCTACAACACCGTATACAGGAACTAATTCGGGGTCATTGCTCAAGTCATTCCAAGTACCAGGCATAATATTTCCAATGTTGGTTCCTGCGATATGAACAAAATCCTCATCACCGTTTGATGATGGTTGGTCTTGACCCCAATTTCTATAATAAAATGGAGTCCCATCATGCCATTTGTAGAATCCTTCTTCATCATAATCTGATAACCCTGTCCATAGGTGACGTGCTTGTCCATCATAGTCTGCAAATGTATCAAAAATCCATTGATTTTCTTCTAAATCATCAACAGTTGTTAGAAAACCATTCAATCCTCTTGCGGCAAAGGCAGAATCTTCCCAAGAAGCAGCACTTAATAGATGATATGTATTATTATTGGAGGGATTAACTGCAGTGTGTAAAATTGTAATGTCAGAACTTTCTTGAGCACTGGCATTAGAGGCTAAAGGAGTAATTAATGAGAATAAAAAGAGCCCGATTATCAAAAACGCCTTGTTACTATAACTTCGGTTCATCAGTTGTTCTAACTTCTAATCCAATTTGAACGTATTGGGTAGATGATTTAACAATTATTTAGTGAGTTTCTTTCCACCTATGCGCAAATCTGTTTCTAAGGGCATCTGATGTTCCCAAGCAAATTCCTTGACAATCCTCCAACCCTGTTCTGAACCTTCATAATCCTTGACTTCGATTCTCTTATTGCGAGTATTTGCCTTGAAAGCAGCAACTGGTTCTGCATTCTTGAATACCAAATATGCTGAGCCAAATCCAAATTTTTCTTTCAATATATCTGCGAAATAGGGTGATATTGGGTCGCTTGGAGGTAGAACGAAATCTCTGATTGCAGTGATATTTTTTGCCTCTTCGAGTAATTCCTTCCTACCCCAACAAACTTCATGCAAATCTTCAATCAAGAATCCTTTGATAAGAGTTCCATCTTGCTCAAAACTGTTTAGTACGGACTTAAGTTCTTCAGGCTTAAATGGTGTACCTGCAAGTCGCATCAGTTGTTTAAGAGTAATCACAGGGAAACTTTCAACCATTTTACGAAGATATTCTTTCCTTAATTCCACAGGGTCTAGATTACTTTTCAAACTCACAGTTCTAAATCCTCCACGGTAATCTTGAACGATATGTCCTGTCCTTATCAGCGGTTGAATGAGTTTTCTAAATTCGGACTGGGAAAGTGCGTGGCGTTCTTTGAAAATATTTGGGTCGGAATTTTTGGCAAAGAATTCTACTATATCCCACAAGTCCGGGTCATGTTCTTCGCCTCTAATAATTAGCAGATCTTGGAAATGTTCGTAAGTAGCCCAAACTTGATGGCCTCTGAGATTTATTCCTTGATGTAATCTATTTGCACTTGCCATACTCTTCAAGTCTGCACGATAGACCTCACATCTACCCCTAAGTGCGAAATCATCTCTTACTTCGGGAGTTTTTCTCATTGCTAATATTTCATTCTCCAATCTAGTATTTTGATGTAAGTGATGTCTATGGAATAAGGCTCGCTCAGCAATTTCTCTAGGTTGTGGGTCTACTATTCCACCTCGAATCATTCGTTCTCCAGTGAGTTTAAAACCGATTGATTCAAGACATTTTTTGGTCACTTCATCAATACTTGAAATTGGTTCACTATTGAAATTACTGAGAACCGCTACATCGACTAATTGATCTGAATGGTTATCGAGCAATATTGAGAATGCCTGACAAAATTCTTCGATATATGCATTAGGAATATGTAGATCTTTTATTTCAAGGTAATCATTGACCTTGAACATCAATATTTTTCCTATCGGGTCTACTCCCTTGAATACTGGTAGGTACCATCCTCTATCCAGTATACTTCTAACTTCCCAAATGAATCTCGATACATAAGGGTCGGATTGAGTCATAATACGTAATTTTCTATCTTCTCTCCTTGGCCTTTGTAACATTTCTACCTCTTCCGGCATACAATAGAATGCTTCAGGGTCAGGAACTAGTGAAATTACTTTGGAAATCTTACCCGATTTCTCTAAGTTCATTAGTGCAATAGTTAAGTCCTCGAAAGAGCGTGTGATATAGAATCGTAACGTATTTGCCTTAATCGGCCCCAATCTTTTGATAACATCAACAAGAGATGATTCG
>Ga0066846_10000173_pt1 | contig 29662 bp, 28 predicted proteins | sample ETNtaG_33_FD_65489 | JGI IMG/M metagenome (GOLD analysis project Ga0066846, IMG submission 65489) | Marine microbial and viral communities from oxygen minimum zone, Eastern Pacific Ocean - ETNP201310SV76 | ecosystem: Environmental > Aquatic > Marine > Oceanic | place: Pacific Ocean: Eastern... | reverse complement strand
CAAACAATTATATTTAGAATTTTACTCTAAATAATAATTCTTATATAAAAATCTCAAACTTTCTAATACCTTTCTCTTTAATAAAGAATAATTAATTAAAAAATATTTTCAATTAATTATTGCTTTATAATGGGGAATATTAATATAATAGTGGGTAAGTGTGGGGAATATTCCCAACCATTTAAAAAAAATAAAATTGCAGGTAGAATAGATGTCCTTTACTGGAGAATATTATAACTTATTGGATCAAAAAAATAGACTTAGCATTCCAGCCAAGTTTAGGAACTCCCTACATCCAAATAATAATAAAACGTTTGTCTTAAGTAGAGGATTTGATGAATGCTTATTCCTATATCCATTAGAAGAATGGAAAATTGTTGAAGAACAATTAGCATCTCTAAGCAGTATAAATAATAAGAATAGAAATTTTATTAGAAATATAGTCAGATATGCTAATTATGTTAAATATGATTCACAGGGAAGAATTGCAATTCCTGACATTCTTTTAAATTATGCAAATATAGATAAAGAAGTCATAGTTATTGGTATGTTAAAAAAAATTGAGTTGTGGAATAAAAACACTTTAAATAAATATGAAAAGAAGAAAGACTTTTTATCTAATGAAGATTTTGATGATCTCGCAGATAAAATCAATTTTTAATTTTATTACATGAATCATCACATCCCCATTATGAAGGATGAGGTGATTGACTTGCTTGATATAAAGTCTAAGGGGATATATATGGATTGCACCATTGGATTTGGTGGACACTCACTTAATATTTTAGAAAAATTAGGACCTAACGGTCAGCTTATTGGAATAGATTTAGACCCCTATGCTCTGAAAAAAACAAAAGAAAAGCTAAATAAACATAATAATATTTCTCTGCACAACTGTAGTTATGGTGCATTTCCTCAAATATTAGAGAAAATGGGTATCAAAAAAGTTGATGGCATTCTTTTAGACCTTGGTATCTCCTCCTATCAAGTTGATTCAGAGCATAGGGGTTTTTCTTATATGAAAGATGCTGATCTTGATATGAGATTTAATAATAAAAATAAAGATCAACTATCAGGAAAAGATATAATAAATAAAATCAATCTAGATGATTTAACCTGTGCTTTTAAAAAATACACTAATTTAAAAAGACCCACTTATATAGCACGGGAAATCATAGAATATAGAAAAATAAAAAAAATCAATACTACATTTGATCTAAGAAATGCAATAAAGGTCATTATAAAAAGTGATAGTTTTAAAATCTTATCTCAAATATTCCAAGCGCTAAGAATAATTGTAAATAATGAAATTGAGATATTAAAAGAAACACTCATATCTACGTTAGATTATTTAAAAGTAGGTGGAAGAATTGCTGTTATTTCATTCCATTCAATAGAAGATAGAATTATTAAACATTTTTTAAAGAATATTACAATCTATAAAGATAATTCTTATGATATTGAATATCAAAATCTAAACAAAAAATTTAAACTTATTACTAAAAAACCAATTTTAGAAACATCAACTAATAACACTAGAGCAAGAAGTGCAAAACTAAGAGTTGCTGAAAGGATTTTATGATCAAAAATAAAAGCAATGGAGCAATTGACTTTATATTTTATACTCTTTTTATTATAATACTATGCTCAATATTTCTTTTTAAAGTTTGGATAAAAAATGAAATAAATGAGACTCAATGGGAAATGAAAAAACTAAACTCCTCTTACTTAGCTCATTCAGATGAAGTTAAAGCTCTCCAAAGTTCCAGAAACTACTTTATGAGCTATGATTACATACAAAAAACACTTAAAAATAAAATGATCCCAGCAACACCTGAGACATTACTAATATCAATATCAGAATGAGAAAATTCTTCCAATTATATTCAAAAAACATTAATCGTTTATCAATTGGAATTTATTTATTTAGCTTAATATTAATAGTAAAATTTTTCAAAATACAAATTATTGAAAAAAACACCTTCCAAGACCATGTTAATAGAATAGGTTATAAAGTAGTAAATAAATACGGGACTAGAGGTGAAATATTAGATAAAAATAAAAATATTTTATCTCAGACTATATCAAAATATACTTTTTGGATAAATACAAACAAAAAATATAATGAAGAATTAATACTAAATTTATTTTCATCTAATTTCAACAAACCTGATAGCATATACAGAAAGAAACTAAGCAGAAAAGCTAACTATATAATTATTGAAAAAAATATTCTACATTCTGATTGTAGAGATATCTTAAAAAGAATAGATAGAATAGAAGGATTAGAATACACGAAAAACAATAAACGTTTTTATCCATATAATAATTTTGCCTCTCAAACATTAGGATTTGTAAATGAAGATGGGTTTGGCCAAAATGGTATTGAAGAAAGTTTAAATACAATACTTTCTGGTGATACAATCCAAATAAAATTAAAAAAAGGGCTTAAGGGTCAATTTTTTGATAATAATAAAATAAACAATTTAAATGGAAACAATATTCAATTAACAATTGATATAGAAACACAGCAGATTTTACAAGATGAATTATATAAAACATATAAAAAAACAAAAGCTAAATCAGCTAATGGTATTATTATCGATCCATTTACTGGAGATATAATTTCAATTGCATCTATTCCTGATTACAACCCTAATAATTATAGCGATTATAAATTAGAGAATTTTAAAAACAGAACAATTACAGACTCATATGAACCAGGATCTACATTTAAAATAATACCAATAATTGCAGCTTTTGAAGATAATTTAAGCCCAAATAAAAAATATTTTTGTGAAAATGGTGAATTTTATTTAAATAATGGTAAAAAATTAAACGATCATGAAGAACATGATTCACTTACAGTTAATGAAATATTTATTCACTCAAGCAATATTGGAATTTCTAAAATAATTCAAGATATAAATAATAAAGAAATATACAGATTATGTAAAAGCTTAGGTTTTGGTTCAAATACAGGATTACCATTAAAAAGTGAATCAAAGGGGATATTAAGAAATGTTAACAATTGGTCTAAATGTTCAAAAACATATATATCAATTGGGCAAGAAATTGGAGTAACAAATATACAGTTAGCTATTGCATATTCAGCAATAGCAAATGGTGGATACTTGTTAAAACCACATATAGTAAAAAATATTTCTAAAAATGATAGTATTATATATAAAAGAGAAGTTGAACCTTTAAGGCAGGTTTTCAATAAAGAAATTTCTAATCAAATATTGTTAAGTCTTGGTGAGGTCGTAATTAAAGGAACAGCAAAAAATCTTAATTTAAATGGCTATAAAATTGGAGGAAAAACTGGCACTGCTCAAAAATTTTATGATGGAGAATATTCCAAAAATGAATTTGTTTCTTCCTTTGCTTCAATTTTCCCTATTGATAAACCCAAATATGTAATGATCATATCTATTGATTCTCCAGAATATGGTAAACATTGGTCAAATGAAAGTGCTGTTCCAACTGCAAAAAAAATTATAAATAGAATAATAGTTAATGATAAATCTTTTTTTAATGATTCATCTATTTTGTTAGCAAAAAATAAAACTATAGAAAAATCAAATGAATCTATAGATAAAAAAAATAAAATTGAAAAATACTCTTCTTATAATAAAGAAGTCACTAAAAAAACCATGCCAAATCTAAAAGGAAAAACATTAAAAGAAGCTATTTCATTAGCAAGTCAAAATGGGATAATGCTAAAACCAAATACACTAAAAGGAAAAGTAGTATGGCAATCATTAAAACCTGGCATTAAAACAAAAAAAGATCAAATCTGTGAAGTAAGGATGTCTATATAATGAAATTGAATCAAATATTACATGACATTGACTTCAAGGGTAATCCTGATAATAGAAATATTACTAATATAACATATGATTCAAGAAAAGTTAGAGGGGGTAGTCTGTTTATTGCAATAAGTGGAGAAAATCAGGATGGACATGATTATATATTAGAAGCAATTGATAAAGGTGCAACTGCAATTATTGCAAATGGAAGAGCTCCAATATCAGATATTGTTCCAATATTACAAGTTGCAAACCCAAGAAAAATTATGTCAAAAGTAGCTGCAAATTTTTATAATAATCCATCTGAAAAACTTAATATCATCGGAATCACTGGAACAAATGGTAAAACTACAACTACTCAAATAGTTGATTATATAATCAAATCCAATAATAAAACGAGTAGTTCTTTAGGAACATTAGGATTTAATACTCCATCTGGAATGATATCTACAGGATTCACAACACCTGAATCTATTGAATTACAACAAATATTAGATACAATAAAAAAAGGTGGCATAAAATATGTTCCGATGGAAATATCCTCACATGCTATAGAATTATACAGAACAAATGATGTAGATATTGACATTGCTATATTTACAAATATTGGACATGATCATCTTGATTTTCATAAATCAATAGATAATTATTTCAATGCAAAATTAAAATTATTTACAAAATTAAATAAAAACTCACTTGCAATTCTAAATCATGATGATCCTTACACAGAAAAGATAATAAAAAAAATAAATTGTAACTATTTAACATATGGTTTTAGCAATGATGCTAACCTAAGCATAAAAGAATATAAACTTGGACTCAATCAATCAAGTGCTATACTTAGTTATAACAATAAACTTATTGATATAGATACACAGCTTATAGGAAAATTCAACTTATATAATTTAAGTGCTGCTATTTTATGTGGAATTAAATTAGGTATTAATAAAAACAGTATAGTTAAATCAGTAAAACAATTTTCGAATGTACCTGGAAGATTAGAAAAATATAATTATAAAGACAACACAGTTATTATTGATTATGCACACACTCCTGATGCTTTTTTAAATATATTTAAAAATATCTCAGATTTAAAAAATAAAGGAGAAAAAATAATCACTGTATTTGGATGTGGTGGCAATAGAGATAAATCAAAAAGAAAATTAATGGGTGAAATAGCAAATAATTATTCTGACTATCTATATATCACTAATGATAATCCAAGATTTGAAGATGAAGATGAAATCATAACTGATATTTGCAAAGGTATATCGAACAAAAAATATGAAATAATAAAAGATAGAAAAGAAGCTATCATTTCTTCACTAAATAATAACAATTCCATTGTTCTAATTTTAGGAAAAGGAATAGAGAAGTATCAAATAATAAAAAATAAAAGAATAAATCATTCCGATATAAAAATAGTAAGAGATTGTATTAATGAGAATAGAAATTAAAGATAAAAAGAATTTTATAAGTATGTTTAATAAGATATATAAGAATAATAATGTATCTAATATTAATGGCATATCTATTGACTCTAGAAAGATAATGGAAAATGATATCTATATACCAATAAAAGGCAAAAAATATGATGGCCATGATTATATCACTGAATCATTTAAAAAAGGGGCAATAATTAGTTTTAGTGAACAGCAGTCAAATGATAAAAATATAATTAGCACAAAATCAATACCAAATGAAATAAAAAAATTAGCTAAAAGTTGGTCAGAATTATCAAAATCAAAAATCATTGGAATAACTGGTTCAAATGGAAAAACAACTACAAAAAATCTCATTTTTCATATTTTAGAAAAAGAGTTCAATTGTAATAAAACGATTGGCAATTATAATAGCTCAATAGGATTTCCTATATCATTCCTTTCTTCTAAAATCAATGATCAATATTGTATTTTAGAATATGGAGCAAGTAAACCAAATGAAATACAACTATTATGCGATATAGTAAGCCCAGATTATAGTTTTATAACAAACATTTCAAAAGCACATATCAAAAATTACAAATCACTTAATGATTTAATTAATACTAAATATGCAATCTATAATTCGACTAAAGAAGATGGGATAATATTTATTAATACTGATGAACTAAAAGTTAGAAGAACAATTGAAAATAAAAATATAATATCATTTGGCTTTGCTGATAAATCAAAAATAAAAATCAAATTAGATAATAACAGTTTACTAATAAATAATAAAAAAATATTAATACCTGAAAATCTAATTTATATAAAGGATATTATTATTGCTGTTTATATGATATGTTATTATTTGGGAGTTACTAATAATAATTTTCAAAACTCTTTAAAATCCTTTCAAATACCTAGTGGTAGAGGAAATTCTATAGAATATAACAATCACCAAATTATTGATGATTCATATAATGCAAATCCAAATTCAGTTAATTTTGCAATTAATCGTATTTCTAAAATAGGGAACAATGGGAAAAAAATATTTGTTCTAGGTGATATGTTAGAACTTGGTGATATTGAAATTGAAGAGCATAATAAACTAGCAGATTCATTTAACAAATCAAATATTGATATAATTTTAACATATGGCGAACTAAGTAAAGATATACACAGATATATTTCTAAAAATAAATATTCAAAACACTATAGCAGTAAAAACAAATTAAGAACAGAATTAAATAATCTTGTATGTAAGGATGACATAGTCTATTTAAAAGGATCAAGAAGTATGAAATTAGAAAATTTATATATAAATAATTAATGATATACTTATTATTAAATAAAAGCTTAAATATTGTACAATATATCTCATTTAGAGCTGCAGGTGCAGCTATAACTGCTCTGATTATAAGTTTCCTCATCGGGCCAATAATAATCCGCACACTTAACTATCATCATTTTGGTGAAAAAATCCGAAAAAACGGGCCTGATTCTCACCTTCGAAAAGAAGGTACCCCATCGATGGGAGGGATAATTATACTTTTATCAATTATCCTTCCCACGATTCTCTGGGCAGATATTAGTAACAGTTTTATAATAACTATATTAATATCTATTAGTATTATGGGTATTATTGGTTTTATAGATGACTATTTAAAAATCAAAAAAAATTACACAAAAGGATTAATAGCTATATATAAGTTAATAGGTCAAATTTTACTAGGAGTATTAGTATGCTATTTAATTTTAAATAAAAATTCATCCATTGCATATAATATTATTTCTAGCAATAATAGTTTATTAACAATAAGTTCAACAACCATTTCAATCCCCTTTATTGCAAATGGTTTTTTAAATATAAACTATTTATATATTCCTCTTATTATTTTAATTATAACTGGCACATCAAATGCAGTGAATTTAACAGATGGACTTGATGGATTAGCAACAGGCCTAGTTGCTATTTCAACCTTAGTTTTAGGTGCTATTGCATATGCAAGTGGTAGAATAGATTATAGTAACTATTTAAATATTATATTTATTCCTAATAGTGGAGAATTATTTATTTTCTGTTTATCAGTCATAGGTGCATGTATTGGATTTTTATGGTTTAATGCTTATCCAGCAAAAGTATTTATGGGAGATGTTGGATCTTTATCTCTAGGTGCTGCAATTGGGACATTAGCAGTTCTACTTAAGAAAGAAATTTTATTAATTATTATAGGGGGAGTATTTGTTATTGAATCTCTATCAGTAATTATACAAGTTTTATATTTCAAGTATACAAAAAGGAAAACTGGTACTGGTAAACGTTTTTTCAAAATGGCCCCCCTACATCATCATTTCGAATTATCTGGATGGAATGAAAATCATGTAGTTGTTAGATTATGGATCATTGGTATTATTCTAGCCTTATTATCTTTAACAACATTTAAAGTACAATGATTATAAAGAATAAAAATATTACTGTTCTTGGAGCAGGAATTAGCGGAATTGGAGCCTCTAATCTAGCATATTATAAAGATGCAAATGTATTGCTTAGTAATAATAAAAAATTTAATACTAGTAGTTTATTAAATAATAAAATTAAAAAAGAATACTCACATTCAGATGAATGTATGAATTCTGATTTAGTTGTAATTAGTCCAGGAATCAAGTCAAAGGATAATAGCACTGTTAAAAAAATAGAATCAAAAAATATTTCAATAATTAGTGAAATAGAATTTGCATCATGGTTTACTAAATCTCCTATAATAGCTGTAACAGGATCTAATGGCAAATCAACGGTTGTTAAGTTATTATATCATATTTTTAAAAATAAATATAAAAATGTTTTTCTTGGTGGAAATATTGGTATTTCATTCTCAATGAATGTATACAAAGAATTAAAAAATAATTTAAAAAATTCAATTCATATAATTGAAGTAAGTAGTTATCAACTTGAAAGGATTGATTCCTTAAAACCATATATCTCTTGTATTTTAAATGTTACAGAAGATCATTTAGATAGACATGGTAATTTTGATAATTATCTAAATCAAAAATTTAAACTTATAAAAAATCATAATAAAGAATCATTTATTGTTTATAATCAAGATGATAAAAATCTAAAAAGAATTTTAGAAAATAAAATAAATTCATATCCATATTCATTAAAAAATAAAAATACATTTTATATAGATAAAAAATCTATTTACTGTTCAAGAACAAATAAAGAAATAATTAATCAAGAGAAAACTCAATTAGTTGGAAAACATAATTTATCAAATATTTTAGCCTGTATAGAAATTTGCAGATTATTTAATATTAATATAGAGCATATAATTAATTCATTACTAGATTTTAAACCTCTAAATCATAGAATGGAAATTGTCTATAAAAAAGATAACTTTTTAATAATCAATGATTCAAAAGGAACTAACCTTGATTCTACAAAATCTGCAATTAGAAGTTTTGATAATAAAATAATACTTCTACTTGGTGGCTTTTCAAATCAAGAATTAAACAAAGAAAAAATAATAAATACAACCAAATCAAAAAACATTCATAAAATAATTTGTTTCGGTGAAATCGGGGAAAATATTCATAAAATTTTAAATGAATATAAATCTACTACGTATATCAAAAATTTCGAAAAAGCCATTTTGAAATCAATCGAATATTCTTTAAATAAAAAATCAATACTTTTTTCACCAGGATTTAAAAGTTTTGATGAATTTAAAAATTTTGAAGAAAGAGGCAACGTGTTCAAGAAAATAGTTCATAATTATTATGCATAAATGAAAAAAGAACAATTTATATACGAAAAACCTATTATATATATAATTATTGCTACTATTGCAATAGGCTGTTTAATGCTATATAGCGCTAGTAGCACTGTAGCATTTAATAAATTTGGAGATTCTGCATTCTACATTAAAAGGCATTTAGTAAGACTTTTAATAGGTTTATTTGCATTTTTCATTGCTTATAAAATAAATTTTAATTTTTTTAAACAAAACGCAACTAAAATATTGATCTTTTCATGGATCATAATGTTATTTGCATATATTTTTAATGATGGAACAACAAATAGATTCCTCATTATTAATGGTAAAAGCATTATAACAACATCAGATTTTGCAAAATTATGTTTAATAATTTTTACAGCTCAATTTATAGAAAGTAATAAAAACAAAATTAATAATATTAATATTTTATTAATTAAGTATCTCCCCTACTTAACAATTACTTTATTATTAATACTTCGCCAGCCAGATTTAAGTTCAACATTTACTATTTTGATTATAATCTCATTAATTCTCTTAATCGCAGGCATTAATATAAAATATTTAATTTATTATGCAACTTCGGGATTAACATTAGCATTAATATTTCTAAAAAAGTTCCAAAGAGATAGATTTTTAAATTTTTGGAATGAGGAGCCAAACCAACAAGCTGAGCAAGCTATTAATGCTCTTGGTAACGGTGGATTAAAAGGTGTTGGGTTTGATAATAGCATAATTAAAGAAGGTTTTTTGCCTGAAGTTCATACAGATTTTATTTTACCAATAATTGGTGAAGAATTTGGATTTTTGGGGATATTATTCATGTTTATTTTATTTTTATCATTATACTTCTTGGGAATAAGAATTTGCAAATCAGCTCCTGATATATTTAGTTCTATGCTATGCCTTGGGATAACCTTAAATATTCTAATCTATTTTTTAATTAACGTTTGTTATGTTGTCGGTTTCATACCAACAACTGGATTAGCAATACCTTTTTTCAGTTATGGTGGTTCACATACATTATTTAACTTATTTTCACTTGGAGTACTTTTGAATATATCAAAATATACTAACCTTTATAAATATAAATATATATCACATGAATAAAACTATATTTATATCAGGAGGTGGCACTGGAGGACATTTATTCCCTGCAATTTCTATTGGAACTGAATTAATTAAACATAACTTTTCTATAATATATATTGGATCTAAATATGGTATTGAAAAAAAATATTTTAATGAAAATAATCTAAAGCATTATTTATTAAATATAAAAGGAATTCAAAGACACATATCATTAAATAACATATTTGTCAACTTACTATTTCCATTTAGATTCATTTTATCATATATAAAATCAATAATGTTAATAATTAAACATAAACCTAAAGCAATAATTGGAACTGGAGGGTACGCTTCTGGTCTTCCTTTAATAGCTGGAATTTGTTTAAAAATCCCAATTATGATTCAAGAACAAAATTCTATTCCTGGATTAATAACAAGAAAATTAAATAAAAGAGCACAGAAAATATTCTTAGGCTTTAAAAAAACTAAAAAAATATTAAATGGAAAATCTATATATACTGGAAATCCTATAAGACAAAACTTAAAGAATCATAATAAAGAATTATCAAAAGAAAAACTTGGGTTTAATAAAAATAAAAAATTGATTCTAATAATTGGAGGAAGTCAAGGAGCTCGAGCAATTAATTATTACATTTATGATAACATTCATTTTTTTAAAAAAAATGATTTCCAAGTCTATTGGCAATGTGGATTTAATGATTTAAATAAAATATCAGAAATCAAATATAATGCAATTAAAATTACACCCTTTATTAAAGATATGTCATTAGCATATTCGGCAGCAGATTTAGTTTTATCAAGAGCGGGAGCAATTTCAATAAGTGAACTTTCTTTTATGAGAAAAGCAACTATTTTCATCCCGTTACCAACTGCTGCAGATAATCATCAAGAAATTAATAGTAACTATTTAAAAGAAAAAAATGCATGTATATCTATAAATCAAAATGATTTACAAAAAGGAATTCTACAAAAAGAAATTCTAAATATATCGGAAAATAAAGAAAATATTGAACAATTAGAAAAAAATATTGAACAATTCTCTAATTATAATTCAACTGAAAAAATAGTAAATGAAATATTAAAAGCTATATAATGAATTTATTTAATAAAACAAAAAAAATACATTTTATTGGTATTGGTGGGATAGGCATGAGTGGTATGGCAGAATTTTTATTTAATCATGGATTTCAAATAACTGGTTCAGATATGTCAATATCTGATAGAACAAAACATTTATCTAGTCTAGGTATAAATATATCTTACAATCATAACAGATCTAACATAAACAGTCAAGAATTGATTGTTTATTCATCTGCTGTAAATGAGAACAATGCTGAATTACTTAAAAGCAATGAACTTCATATCCCAATTATGAAACGCTCACAAATGCTTGGAGAATTATTGAAAATAAAAGATATTAGTATTGGTGTTGCTGGAACACATGGTAAAACTACTACATCATCTATGTTAGGGTCAATATTGCATGAATCAAACCTTGACCCAACATTAATTATTGGAGGCATAGTAAACAAATTTAATAGCAATAATATATCTGGAGATGGAGATTATATTGTGGTTGAAGCTGATGAGTTTGATAGAAGCTTCTTATCATTAAAGCCAACCTATGCAATTTTAAATAATTTAGATAAAGAGCATTTAGATACCTATAAAAATTCAGATGATTTGAAAAATACATTTTGTGAATATGCTAATTCAATTCCATTTTATGGAAAAATAGCTATTAATAACGATTCAAAATATTTAGTTGATATTTCAAATAAAATTAATAAACCTTCAATATCATTTGGAATTAATAACCAAGCTGATATTATGGCAACTAATATAAAATATAATATGAATCTATCTTCATTTAGGGTTACTTCTAGAATGCATGATGACTTTAATATAGAACTAAAATATCCTGGGACTCATAATATATATAATGCTCTAGCTGCTACAACTCTTTCACTAGAATTAAATGTTCCAATTGATAATATAAAAAATTCATTGAAAAAATATTCCGGAGTTAAAAGAAGATTTGAAATTAAATATAATAATAAAGATAATAATATAATGGTTGTTGATGATTATGCACATCACCCTGTGGAAATTGAGTATACGCTAAATGCAGTTAAATCAGGATGGAATAATAGAATAATAAGTATCTATGAGCCGCATTTGTATTCAAGAACTAGTGAATTTAAAAAAGAAACAGCTGAAGCACTATCAATATCTGACATAGTAATTATTCCTGAAATTTATGGTTCAAGAGAGAAACCTATAAATAATATTACGAGCGATTTAATTATTGATGAATTGAATTTATTAGATCATAAAAAACATATTTATATAAAAGATAAGAATAATATTTGCAATTACTTAGAAGAACATATAAAAGAAAATGATATTATTTTAATTATGGGTGCAGGACAAATTAATTCAATAATAAATGATATTATTAAAACTATTAAAAAAAAATATGAATAAATATAAGATTAATACAGAAAAAATCATTGATAATATTTTTATAGTATCATCAGTAATAATTATAATACTACTAATTACATACAGTATAAAAAGTGATAATTTTAATATTCATAATATAAATATTAATAATAATGATTTTTTGAGTAATAATGAAATTGAAGAAATCATCACTAATGAATTAGAAGATAAGAATATTTTTAATATTAATATATCAGAATTAAAAAACTCAATTAATGAACATAATTATATTAGATCATCTAAAATCTATACAACCTATCCAAATAATATATTCATACATATTAATGAAATTATTCCAATTGTTCTTTTTGAAGAAAATTCACAATACTTCTTAATAGACCACAGAACAAATAAAATCAAAGCCGATATAAAAGCATTAAATTATTATTCTGTACCTATAATAACATCAGATATTAAAAATAAAAATATAATAAATGTTATAACCTATTCTCTTATTAATATTTTTAATAATAATAATGAGCTCTATGATTCAATATCTGAAATAAAGATTAATGATAATGAAATCCATTATACAACTAAATATAGAACAACGATAAAATTAAATGAGAATAATATTAATCAAAACACTACAACACTAATAAATTTTTTAAATCAAAATAAAGTAAAAAAAATCGAATCATATGAATATGTCAACCTATTAATACCTAATCAAATAATAGTTAAAGAAAAGAGTATATAATAATATGAATGATAATAAAATAATATCAGGGATTGATATAGGAACAACAAAGATAGTCGTTATAATAGCTGAGAAAAAAGAAGGAGCTATAAATATTATTGGATTTGGGAAAAGCAATTCTGTTGGATTAGAAAGAGGTACAGTGGTTGATATTAATAAAACAATTAAATCTATAGAAAGTGCTGTAAAAGAAGCTGAAGGACAGGCAGAAATTGAGATTGATTCAGCATATGTTGGTTTAACAGGAGATCATATAACAGGAATTAATTGCACAGGTAATATATCTATATCTTCAGGTGATTATAGAAACCCTGGTGGAGAAAGAATATCACAGAAACATATTGATAAAGTCCTAGAACACTCAAGAGCAATAAATTTATCACCAGAAAGAAAAATATTACATACCTTGTCTAAAGAATTTAAAGTTGATGAGAGACCAGGAATTAAAAATCCAATTGGTTTATCAGGGAATAGATTAGAAGCAAATGTACATCTTGTTACTATTGCAAGAAATATAGAAAATGACCTTAAAACATGTATAGAAGAGTGTGGTCTAGATATTGATGGTTTTATATTAGAGCCACTAGCATCATCAGCTTCAGTATTAGATATTAATGAAAAAAAATTAGGTTCAATATTAATTGATATTGGTGGAGGTACAAGTGATATAATTATTTTTAATAATAATTCTATCATCCATACTGGAGCAATCCCATTTGGGGGAGATAATCTAACAAAAGATATTGCTTATGGACTAAATACATCATTAGAAAATGCTGAAATTTTAAAATGTAAAAATGGAATTGCAAAAGAATCTTTAGCTGATGATCAAAAGATAATAAAAATATTTGGAACTAATGGTAGAGAAGACAAAGAAATTTCAGAAAAATATCTAGCAACAATAATCCAACCAAGAGTAAATGAAATATTTAATCTTGTAAAAACTGAGGTTGAAAGAAGTGATTATAATGGAGATTTTACATTTGGAATAATATTAACAGGTGGAGGAGCATCATTAAACGGAATTATTGATATTGCTCAAGAAATTTTTAATATGCCTGTTAAAATAGGAATCCCAGATACCATAAATGGCAAAGCCGAAATAATCAATAATCCAAGATATGCAACAGGCATTGGTATCATAAAATATGTTATAGAAAATAAAGAAATGTTAAATGAGCAATTTGAAGTAAATAATAATAATTCATCAATAAATACATTTATAAATAAAATTAAAAATGTATTTAAAAAAATAAATTAATAAAAGGAGATAAAATGTTATTTGAACCAGCAAACTTATCAGAACAAAAAGCTAAAATCGTCGTAGTTGGAGTTGGCGGTGGTGGTGGAAATGCTCTAAATAGAATGATTAATGATGGAATGAATTCTGTTGAATTTATAGCAATCAATACAGATGCTCAAGATCTTGAAAATAATAATTCTCAAAAGAAACTTCAAATTGGGAAAGAATTAACTAAAGGACTTGGAGCAGGAGCAAATTCAGAAATAGGGAAAGAAGCAGTAAAAGAAAATAAAGAAGTTATACTAAAAGAACTTGGACAAGCTGATATGATTTTCATAACTGCTGGTATGGGTGGTGGTACTGGAACTGGAGCCGCACCAGAAATTGCAAAAATATCTAAGGAAATAGGAGCGTTAACGGTAGGAATAGTTACAAAACCTTTTGCATTTGAAGGACCAATAAGAAAGAAAAGAGCACTTGAAGGAATAAAAGAAATGAAAAAGAACTGTGATACTCTTCTTATTATTCCAAATGAAACACTACTAGAAATTGCATCAGATGATACAACTGTAACACAATCCTTCCAATTAGCAGATAGTGTTCTTAATGAAGCAACAAAAGGAATATCTGATCTAATTAATAAACCAGGATTAATTAATCTTGATTTTGCAGATGTTAGTACTATAATGAAAAATATGGGTGATGCTATAATGGGAAGTGGCAATGCTAAGGGTGAAGAAAAAGCAATTTTAGCAGCACAGCAAGCAATAAACTCGCCTTTATTACAAAATGCAAGTATAAAAGGTGCTAAAGGCTTACTTGTTAATGTAACAGGCCCAAAAAATATGAAAATGACAGAATTAAATGAAGCATCAAATATTATTTACCAAGAATCTGGAGAAGATGCTAATGTGATATTAGGGTGTGTTATTGATCCAAAACTAACAGATGAGATAAAAATAACAGTTATTGCTACTGGTTTAAATAATAATGAACAACCTGAATTTTATGATAATAACCAAGAAGATAATATTAGGAACAAATACCTAATGCATTCAACAACAGTTGAAGAAAAAAATGAGGATATCTCAAATCCAGAGATTACTTCAAGTAACAGTGAAAGAAGGATTGAAGAGAATGTTGAAGAAGAACAAAAAGAAAATATGTTGCAGTTTGGTGAGAACTTAGATATTCCAACTTTTCTAAGAAATAGAAAGATATAAATTTATTTCAAAAATTGTTTGATATTGGTCTGATTTATTAAGCTTTATTTTACCTTTATGGATATATTCAATTATTCTTTTAGTTAGATTTAAACCTATTCCCCAACCTTTATTCTTTGTACTAAATCCTGGTTTAAAAATTTGACCTTTATTATCTCTTCTAATACCAGAACCATTATCAATAAACAAAATTCTAACTTTTTCATTATCCTCTTTAATATCTATAAAAATTTTACCATCATCTGATTTAATAGAATCAATAGAGTTTTTAATTATATTCTCAAATGCCCATGATAATAATATTTTGTCTCCATTTATAATCAAATTGTCTTTAGAAAAATTATAATCTATAACTGTTTTACTTGATTTAGGTAATTTTGATTTATAATATTCAATAACATCTAACATTACATCAACTAAATTAAATTCAATAAATTTTGGTAAAGAACCAATTTTATTAAACCTATCTGAAATATTTTCTAATTTTTTAAGATCATTTTTCATAGAATCATAAATTTTATTTTTATCATTAGGATTATCTTCAAGTAGTCCTACCCAACCCATTAAAGATGAAATTGGTGTACCTAATTGATGAGCTGTCTCCTTTGCCATACCTATATAAACTGAATTTTTTTCATTTGACCAAATTAGATTAATCCCTAAAAACATAAACACTAATACAATAAATGCAAATCCGAACTCTACAAAAGGTATCCATCTAATATTTTTAATTAAAACAGAATCTCCATAATGAATACGAATAATTGGGTCTCCATTAATTTCCATTACAGTTAAAGGGTTATTATTTTTATCCATCCTATAAACTGTTTCTTCAATACCTTTATTCTTATTTTTATTTTCATTAATTTTTAAATTTAAATGCTGATAAGTATAAGTCCCATCATTCCTTTTAGTAGAAATAATCATTGGTATTTGTAATTCATTTATAAGAGGTAATAATGTATCAAGTAAATATTGAGAATCTACATTTTCATTTGTTAATTTTTCATGATAAATATTAGCTATTGTTTTGACTTGATTATTTAATTCATTTCTAAGTTGATTTATTATAAATGAATTAATAAGAAAAAATATAATAGCTAAAATTATAACAGTAAAAAAAATTCCTATCTTAATTTTGTTAATATCTTTATGATTTCTTACCATAATACCTTATTGTTCTTGAATATATAAAAATTAATATAATTAATACTACAGCAAATCTTGATAATAATAAACCATATTTAAATTCATTTGGACGAAATTCCATAATAAAATGATTTTTACCTTTAGGTACTTTTATCCCTCTTACAATGCTATTAACCTCATAAATCGCCTGTTCTTTGCCATTGCAGGTTAAATACCAACCATCTTTATAAAACACTTCACTTATAACTAAAAATTGTCCTGTAGTTGAATTTGTTTCAAATTCAACTAAATCTGGAGACCAGTAAATTAAATTACTAGTCCTATTTTCATTTGAAAATGATACCTCATTTATATTAGAATCATTTATATATATATAATCACTTGGATCATATTTAAAATCTAAAATATCATTAGCAATATTATTTTTATTATTAATTACTTTATTTGTAAAAAACAGTCTATCATTGTAATTATTATATTGATATAAATATAAACTAACTTGTTTACCATCATAAGTTGCATTATTTCCGAAATAAGTCATTGTTTTAGTACCTAAATTAGTAAAAGATGTATGATTAAAATCTGAAGATGGTAGAATTATATATTTAACATTTAATAATTTCAAAATGCCTTCAGGCCATAACTTATACCCTTGTTTATTAATAGCCTGAATAAATTGATTGTAATTATTAAGCTTTGCTGGATGGTAGCCATTTATATTTTCAATATGATAATTTGCCCATCTATTTTGTTCTCCTACAAAATCAATGATTCTAAATTTTGTTGTATCATTTTTTAAATAAGTTACCATTTCATCAGAATCTTTAAAATTGTCAATATACTTGCTTTTTTTCAATATATTTTTATGAGGAATATGAGTTTTAGGGGATATTATCTCACTATCAATTCTATAATAATCATATGATAGTAAAATAATTAAAATTGGAATATAAATATTCTTATTAATTTTATCTTTATAATAAAGGAATGTTATTAAACAGATAATTAATAAAATAAAAATAATATTAACTGAATCATAAAAATGCATTTCTGATATTTTAGATATATAAGGATTATTAATATCAATAATAAAATGACCAAATAGAAAATAACAGATAGATATAATAATAAGAGAGACTAAATAATAAGATAAATATAAAAATTTTATCTTTTTAAATAATACTTCAAATCCAAAAGAAGCTAATACAAGAAAAGAAAAATGAGTTAAGATCAATATATAAGAAGGGACTCTGAATTTATTAAAATAAGGCAAGTAATCATAAAATAACGTATAAAAACTAATAAAATTATGACCTAATGATATAAGTATAGATAATATAATTGTTATTAAGAAAAATAGTTTATACCTTTTATTTATACTTGATTTACAATAACCTAGTATTGCTAAAAAAATTACAAAAATTCCAATATAATTAGGGTAATCTGTAAATGGAAAATCACCAAAATATAATTGTCCACCAAATCCTAATGAATAAGGAAAAATAAATGTAAAAAATTCTTTAAAGCTTAAGGACCATTGAGTTGCATATTCTATCCCTGCTCCACCTCCAATATTTGCTCCTCTAATTGAACTTGAACTATATTTCAAAATAGGTAAGTAAATTGATAAAGAAAAGCATAAACCGATAATTAAAGATAGTAATAAACTTAATTTTTGCTTTATCAATTCATATTTATATTTATAATTATTATCAAATAATTTTGGAATATATAAAACAAAAAACAATCCAATCATCATCCATGTATAATATGATATCTGTACATGACCTCTTTGGAGTTGAAGACCTACAAAAATTGAAAATAATAAAAAGTTTTCTATTTTATAATTATCATAAATCTTGAATAAATATAATACAATCCAAGGAATATAAGATGCAGCCATCATTTGACTTCCATGACCATATGCAAACATTACCGTTAAATAAGGCATTAATAAAAATAATATTGAACCAAATAGAGCAGTGTTTTTATCTTGATTAAAGAAGGATATTAATTTATAAAAACCTAATCCTCCAAAAATTAAATGAAAAATAAAATACCAATTCCATGCTAGTCCAAAATCATTTAGAACTATCATTAAATGATGGGGAAAATAATAATTAGAGATACTTAAAAATGAATGGACAGTAGGTATTCCTCCTAAAATCCATGGAAACCACAAAGGGAAATCACCATAAGAATCTACATATAACTTAATAGCATTTTTAACTGCTATTGGCGATAGTGAATCACCACTAGTAAACAAATAGGAACCATCAATCAACTTATAAAATAGAAATGATGCAATAGCCAGTAGAATTGATAATACAATAAAATAATCTTTTATCTTCATGTTAGCATTAAGTTTAAAATTTTAAAAAATAATCTAAATGGTAAAACAATAATATTCATTAATAAATAAAAAATAAACATAACAAAATTATTATTAATAAATAAAAATTTAATTGATGAAATTACTTTGTAATAAATCTTAGTAGGACTGAACCTACCACCCATGGACCTTGATATTTTATGATATACTATACTATCATTAACAAATATACATTTAGCATTAGTATTTTTTTTTGCTCTCAAACAAAGATCTATATCTTCATAATAAAAGTTAAAAACTTCATTGAATCCATTTAATGATTCTATTAGTGATTTTTTAATAAGCATTGCACAGCCAGATACAAAATCAGTAACATCAGTTTTATACGTAACTATATCTTCTTTTGAATTAATACCAATATGATACGATAGATTAGTTAATAGATTTATTTTACCACCAGCATACCAAATAGAATTATTATTACTATTAATTATTTTTGGAGAATAAATATTATTAGGTCCCAAATGATTTAAAGATAAATTCAAAGATTCTAATGTATCCTTATTTATAATTGTATCATTGTTTAATAAAAAATAATAATCATCATCATAACTTTTTATTTTATTAAATGCAAAATTATATCCTTTAGAATAACCAAGGTTTTCGCCTATTTTGATTACATTAATTTTAGAAGAAATTTTATCTATATTATCAATAGATTTATCTACAGATCCATTATCAATAACAGTAATAGTATAATTTTCATAGGTTGAAGATAAAATAGATTCTAAGCATGCATTTAAAATATCCATACCATTCCAATTTAATATTAGAATATTAATCTTAGGCTGATTCATTATTAAAATAATTCCTTAAAATCATTTAAAAAGTTATCAAATGAGTATCTTAATTTATATTTACTTATAGAACTTTTAGAATTTTTAAAATTATGATTATCATATATTTCAGTTATAACATTCGATAAATCACTACTATTATTGTTTTCAAACAAATAACCTGTCTCTTTATCAACAACATGCTCTTTAAGACTAAGAATATCTGAACAAATAACAAGTTTATCAAAATGATATGCCATAGGGATTATCCCACTTTGAGATATTTTTTTATAAGGTAATACAACAGCATCACAAGCAGAAAAATATAAATTAATATCACTATTGGGAATATATTTATTATGCCATATAATCATTTCTGATAAATCATTTTTTTTGATTAAATCTTTAATTTTAGATTTACTTATATAAGATTCACCCCCAATTAATAATTTAATATCTAAATTCTTAAGGTTAGATAAAGAATTAATAAGGATATCTAGACCTTTATAATCTCTAATAAATCCAAAAAAAAGTAATAGTAACTTTGGAGGATTTTGTATGTCTAATTTTTCACATGCATCAACTTTAGAAAGCTTTGATTTTAAATTTTCTTTTAAAGGTAAAAAACTTTTTATTATTTTAGCTTCATCATTAATTAATGGTCTTAATTTCTTTTCAGAGTCTGAGGACATGATTAAAAAACTATTAATATTAGAAAAAAATTTCTTTATAAAAAACTTTTCAAAAAAGTAGCTTTCATGAGGGAATATATTATCACAAATACAGGAGATTTTAATATTAGATCTTTTACTTTTAATTTTCCAGTTAATATATAGATATAATGGTATAAAAAAGGGATTCCAATATCTAAAAACAACATGAGTAAAATTATTATTAATAATATAATTTACTGTTCTACCCCATGTTATTGGATTTAATATATCAATATCATACCTAATGCGACTATCATCAATTTTGATTGTATTATCATATTGAGAATTACTTGGATATAAAAAATTAGGATATAGACGACTAAAGCTTATAACAGTAACATTATATGCACTTTTAATATTTGAGTATATTATTTCTGTTTCTTTTGAAATTCCTCCTTTAATTGGAGGATAAGGACTAATAATTGCTAATTTCATTCATCAAAATTAAAATATCTAGCATTAGTTCTATTTTTATTTTTATTAATATTCACAATCAACTCACAAACAAGACCTATTGAGAAAAATTGAACCCCAATAATTAATAAAAGAATACCTAAAAAGAATAACGGATTTTTAAAAGGAGTTATCCAAATTCCATTAAACCAATTTATTGTTAAATATACATTAATAATTATCCCTAGTATAAATAGTAATAATCCAAGCAAACCAAATAAATGAAGGGGTCTTGTTAGATATCTTTTAAAAAACATCAATGTAATTAAATCAAAAAATCCATGAAAAATTCTTGATTTAGTATATTTTGAATGTCCGTGCATCCTTTTTCTATGATTAACCACTAACTCAGATACAACAAAACCATTATTTTTAACTAATATCGGTATAAATCTATGCAAACCACCATAAATATTAATCATTCTAACAGCCTCTAAAGGATAAGCCTTAAAACCACAATTAAAATCATGTAGTTTAATTTTTGTTAAAAATCTTAATACAAAATTGAAAATTTTTGATTGAATCCTCTTTAAAAAAGAGTCTAGTCTATTTTTTTTCCAACCAGATACGAGACCACTTGTTTCTTTAACTTTAGTAACAAATGCTTCTATTTCATTAGGATCATCTTGTAAATCTGCATCTAAAGTTATAACTACTTCACCAACACACTTTTTAAAACCAGCATTTAGGGCTTCGGATTTACCTTTATTTATTAAGAAATCAATTAATTTTACATTAGGATCTGAATTAACTAAGTCTAAGATTATTTCTTTAGATTTATCACTGCTTCCATCATTTACAAATATCAATTCCCAGCTATACTTATCATCAACATTATTCTTAATTTCTAAATATAATTGACTAAGGGAATCCTGCTCATTATAGAGAGGAACTATTATTGATAAATCTTTTTTTGTTTTCATTTTAGAATTTATAAAAAAAAGGGTATTAAATACCCTTTTTATAAAAATTTATATTAGAAGTGTTACTTAGAAGCAATAAACTCTTTAACAACAGCTTCTGGAGTTTTACCTTCAGGTACTGGTAGAACATCTTCAGAGAATCTTATAGAGCCAGTTTTATCTGATACAACTGATCTAATTAATTTAATGCTATTTTTACTAGCTGTTTTTTTACCTGTTTTATCACTAAATGATTGTTTCTTTGCCATAATTCTATAAACCTTAAATTAAACTATTATTAATAACTTATATAAGTTAACACTTTTTTACTTGTCATTACCAAGTAATAAAACAGGATCTTCAACATTTAAAGAATCTGAATCATTAATAGCTATTGACGAGTCATTGAAATCATTAGTATCAACTATATTATTATATCCACCAAAACTTGAGAATTTAAAAAATGAAAATGATACTATTAAAATTAACGATGCCCCAAATAATAATGTGAAAGTATCAGATTTTGAAAATATATTACTCACCATACTAGATAATTGATTAAAAATAGTGTTATTTTCATATTCATCAATTCTTTGATTAAGTTTATATACAAAATCAGATGGACCTTCTATATCCTCTAATTTTTTTAGAGTTAAGGTATTTATTTTAATATCTTCAACTATTTTTTTAAACTCTGAATCTTTATTCATATATAATTCAAATTCAGTTTTATCAGTTTTACTTAATGTATTTTCAATATAGTCAGTAATTTTTTCTAAATATTTATTATCAATCATTTATAATTTTTAACTCCATAATTCATTAAAATCTCTCTCAGTTTTAACTTACCCCTATTAATACGTGATTTAACTGTACCAAGAGGTAGTTGTAGTATTTTACTAATAACATCATAAGAAAGTTCCTGGATTTCTCTTAAAATAATAATTATTTTATAATCATGTTCTAATTCAGACAAGGCTTTTTGTAATATTTTCGATTCATTATTTGATGATTTTTCTGTATTATCTTCATCAACAAATATATTTTCACTACTACCATCCTCATTAATATCTGATATAGATGATGTTTTTCTTCTCTTTAACTTTCTTAATTCTGTCTTAGCTAGATTAGATGCAATTGTAAAAAGCCATGTAGAAAATTTATATGTTTCTTTATATGAATCCTTTTTAAGATATACTTTGAAAAATGTTTCTTGAGCAAGATCTTCAGCTGAATCCATATCATGCATATATCTATATAAGAAACTAATTATTTTATCTCTATATCTCGTTACAAGTTGAGTATAAGAATTTCTATTTCCATTTTGAAACTCTTTAATTAATACCTCATCTGTTACACGATTATTTGTCATAATGGCCCTTACATATTTTAAGCAGTAATGAGTCAATAACTATTTGATTACTAATACTTGATGTTTTAAATAAAACATCAATATCTCTAAGAGCAACAATGATATTCATTATCTCTTTATTACTATAATTTCTTTTATAGCTTGTTAACCTATTACTTAAAAACTTATTTAACCTGCTGTATCCAGAACCATCAGAAATCATTTCAATAAAAAGATTATATAATTTAATAATTATAGGTACAGATGATACTCCATTTACATGTAAGTTATTATATACACTAATAGATTCTGATAATTTTTTTTGACCAATAACATTCAATAAATGCCATGTTTTAATATGCTTACTTTGGTATTCAGATTGAAAAGCTTTTGAAGCTATTTGCTTATTATTATTCATTAAATAATATTTCTCTACTTCATTAATAATTGTAGAAATATCATTACCAAAATTATTCACTAAATAATCTAATAAGCTGCTATCTATTTTAATATCTTCAGCTTTAAAATAATAATTAACCCACTCTTTTATCTTTTGATTATTTATTGGTGTTCTTGTATCTACCAATCCAGTTATTTCTGAAATTTTCTTAGAAAATTTATTTTTTATCATATAATCATCTAAAACAAAAACAAGGATATTATTTTCATCTGTTTTTTTTATGTATTCTAATAAATTGCTCTGATCTTTCACCGATACCTTATTAAAATTTTTAATAATTGAGATAGTATTACTAGCAAACAAAGAAACGCTATTAATATTATTAAACAACAAATCATTATCATTTGTTTCATTTAAATAATAATATTTAGTTTCAAAATTATTTTTCAAATGATCTTTTAATTTTGAAATAAAGATATTTTGTAAAAAATAATCATCTCCAAGCAGAAAATAAGATGATTTATTTCCATCTTTATATATTGATCTTAACGCTTTACCAACACTAACTTGCATAAAAAAGTACCAGGCTTATGAATAAACAATAGAATGAAAAATACCAGAATTTTCCTTTATCAATAATTTTTTCTAACATAAACAATATCCCATATCCAATTAAAAAGGAGGATAATATACCAACTAATAATTCCATTAAAAAGTTGATATCTAATAATAACAAATCCATATTATTAAAAATTAAGTAAATCGATGAAAATATTAATATTGGAATAGCTAACATGAATGAAAACTGCATTGATTTTTTAAATGATAAACCAAGTAATAATGCCATAAAAATTGTTAGCCCTGATCTAGATAATCCTGGAAGAATAGCCATTGCTTGAGCTATCCCGATTAAAAATGCATAAGAATAAGTAATTTTTGAATTTTTATTATCCATAAAATACTTTGTAGAAAAAATAATTACAGTCAATACTATATAGCACACTATTAAGTAATTCATCGATGATATATCAAAAAAGTACTCTTTAATTTGATCTTCAAATAACAAACCAACAATGCTAGCTGGTATTGAGCCTACAATTATAATAGATAAATAATCAAAATTACCTTTAAAAGTTTCTTGAATTTTTTCACTTATAAAGTTTTTCCAAAAAAATAAGATTGATAATAATGTCCCTAAATGAAGGGCAACCTCAATAAGTAATCCTCCCTCATTTATACCAAATAATTTTCTTAATAATAATAAGTGCCCAGAGCTACTAACAGGAAAAAACTCAGTCAATCCTTGGATAACACCTAATAATATATATTCTAAATAATTCATTTTTTAATTACTATAAACGATAACATTCTACCTGATTTTTCTTTGTCTCTTCTATAACTATGCAAATTACTATTTTCATAAGTACACATATTATCAATTTTTATTTTATCTTCTCCTACGCCTTTATTTTTTAAATCCGCTGAAATTGATTTATTTAAATCTAAAAATAAAGACCCATTCTTTTTTATTATTGAATCTCCAAAATAATCTAACATTTCTTCTCCAACTTCATAACAGCATAATTTAATTGATGGTCCCATAACAAAATTTAAATTATTTATATCAGATCCTAAATCAATAAACTTATCAATTGCCTTAAGGTGAATCTCTTGTTTAACACCTCTCCATCCTGCATGAACAACACCGTAATTCCCAATACTATTATCATAAATAAAAATAGGGACACAATCAGCTGTTTTAATTAATAATATTAAACTATTTTTTGATGAGGTAATAAGACCATCAGCTTCACCATGATTTCCATATTTATCAATAACTAAAACTTTATCTGAATGGATTTGATCAACGCTGGTTAATAGTTTATTATCTATATTATGTTCTTTAAGTATTCTAGATAAAATATTTTGGCTTGATAAGTTTTTATTAAAATAGGTGGTAAACAATAAATGTTTTTCAGTTTGATAACTGATATAATCTCTACTCATAAAGATCAGTCTTAATTATATCTCCACTCTCATTATAATAAACCCACTCTCCTACTTTCTCTCCAGCTTTATAATTTCCAATAGATTTTGGCATTCTACTTGCATAATATTCAATCCACTTTCCATCTCTAAGATTATTAGCAAGATTACCTTCAGTGTAAATAATACCATTATTAAAATATTCTATATACTTCCCATCAAAAATAGTTTCTTGATTATATTTAATTAAAAATGTCTCAATTTTTTTATAACCATTTTCATACCAATAGCTACATAATTTATTTGGATTTATTTCTCCATTTAGATAGAAAATAACACTCTGCTTATTTCCATTTTTAAAATATGATTTCCATTTACCACTTTTTAAATAATTTAAATATTCACCTCTTGTTAAAATCTGACCTGTTGTATAATATGAAACATAATCACCATTACCCCTATCATCATATTTTATGGTGCTTATAACCTTTCCATCTTCGTGATATTTTGTCCACTTACTAAATTCTTTTCCTGCCTTATAAATTCCTTCTGCTTTTATACTTCCACTATCATAAAAAGTTTTAAAAAGTCCATTTTGAGTGTACTTATGAGGAAGACCATCAGCATAAAACTCTGATGACAAATAATTATTTTCTATAAGCGTACTATCTTTACTTGCTGCATATAATTTTATAGGCTTATTAGAATCAAGCCTACCATTTGTTAAAAAATATTCTCTAATAAGAAATCCATTTTCATTTCTCTCTGTCCATCTACCATTTCTTTGATCGTTTGAATAAAACCCATCCTCAAATATTATTTTTGAATCAGATAAATTATAGAATGATTTATACATACCATTCCCTTCAATAAAATCAATGGTACTTTTTACATTTCCATTGGTATAATACTCAGTCCAAAGACCATTTTTTATATTATTTAAATAGCTTCCTTTTTCTTTAATATTACCGTTATCATAATAAAGGACATATTCACCTTCCATTACCTCATCAGCATAAACAGTATTAAAACAATCTTGAGCAGGTCTACATAAGAGATAAGAATTAACTGAATATTTAAGAAGCTTATCTCCATAATCATTAAATTTAATTATATTTGTTTTTGTATAATCTTTGTTTTCATCAGCAGTATTATACGTATAATACTTATCAAATGTTTTATTTCCATCTTGATCAAACATATTCCAAAGCCCAGCTCTATATCCATTGATATATAATCCAAACTCATTCATTTCTCCATTTAAATGATAGGATATATATTCACCATCTTTTATAAATGTTTTATCTTCATATTTTTCATTATAAACGCTTTGTCTAATCCCAATATCACTGTATTGAACCGTTTGCTTTACAAGCACACCATTATCTAAAAAACGTTCTTTATATTTTTTACCATTTTTATAATAGCTCGCATAATTACTATCTAATAATCCCTCTTTATAAAACTCTTTTGAAAACAATTCTCCTGTAGAATAAAACGTGCTATAAATACCATTTCTAAGCACATCTTTTTGAGCTACAACAGTATCAATAATATCAGGGATAAGCTCTAAAACTCCTACAATAGAGCTAACTTCAATAGGTTTATTTAAATCTATCACAGAATCAAGGATACCATTTGAATAATGTAAATTAAATGTCTCTAATCCTCTTTGATCAAACTCAACCCAAAGACCATCTTTAACATCATTTAGAAACAAGCCAAATGTTTTCATATTCGAATTTTTATGAAACTCCGTATAGGTTGAATTTAGTTTATGAAATTTTCTTTCAGATCTAACAATACCATTTTCATAAAACTCATACCAGGTTTGAACCCTCAACCCCTTAAAAAGCTCTCCGTAATTCTTTTTAATTCCATTTTTATGATAATCTATAATCTCACCCGTATAGGGTTTATAGCTATTTGGAAGGAAATATTTATCCTCAAATTTAATTAGTTCAAATTGGGAAACTTCGTTCTGAGATAATAAAATTGTGGTGAATATAAAAAATATATATCTCTTCATAATTGATAATCTAACCATTGAAAATCATTATATAAAGAAATTTTAAAGTTGCTCACTCATTTTCATACTTGATCTTCCTTGTTTTTATAATAATAGACAGTATAGTGAGCAAAAAATCCACACACACCACCAATTACAGCACCCGATATATAAGGATCAACACCTCCAAGAAGTTTAAATATCATACTTAAACTGCCGCCTATCATCACTGAAAGTAATATTGATATAAAATATTTTTTCATTAAAAATCCAAGCTAAAAAATAACTGATTTTTCTATCATAAAAAAAGTAATAATTGAATTTAAGATTTAAAAGTCTATTTAACAGTGATAGAATAGACACTGTAGGGTGGTGTCCATATCTGATTGTTGAATTTGGAATAATATTGTTACACTCATCATATATCTAAAATGAGATAAACTAAACTAACAATATCAACAACATTAATTTCACCATCATAATTGATATCAGAATATGAAAAACAATCATCAGATAATACACACTCAACAAGTATTATAACATCAAATATATTCACTGAACTATCAAAATTTAAATCACCAATACCACATTCTGAGGTGTCTTGTTCTCCAATATTTTCTTCAGTAAGACATTCGGGGTAATATGGACAAAGATTATTTTCATCAACATAAAAATATGGTATTAATATATGATCATATTCTAACCAAATACCTGACCAATCAATTGTTAAATCACAAATATTTCCAGGTATTTCACCAGATAAATTATTTTTATTTAATTGTAAAATAATTAAATTGACTAAATTACCAATTTCTGATGGAATTTGTCCAGTTAGTTGATTATAATTTAAATTCAATAAAGTTAAATTCGTCAGGTCTCCTATCTCTGGTGGTATTTCTCCAACAAGTCCTTTACCATTTAAATATAATTCTGTCAAATTTGTTAATTGTCCTATCTCAGGAGGAATCACTTGTCCGTTTGTATCTGAATAAGGAGGGTCTAATGTTGTAGTCTCCCAAATATTATAACACAAATTCCATAACTCTACTTCGATACCATAAAAACAATTCTGTCCCCACCCAACACTCATCAATGAGAATATGGTCATCAAAGTAATTATTTTCTGTTTATAAATCATAAATGAAGGTACGAAATGTTTACAATAGTTCAAATGGGTGTAACAAAACACTCTTTATAACCCTTAATTATATCAAATAAGTATTGTTTATATTTAGTGTATTTTGAAGAGTATAGATTCTTGTAAGTTATTGATATTGTGATGGTTAAAAGGGTTATGTAGATGTAACAAGATTCATCTGAATCTACTACTCCACTGTGACCGATTGACTCTTGTGTATTGGTTTTTTAAATATTTTTACAATGCTGTTCATATAATTAATCATTTTTCTCTTTCTTTTAATGTAATTCATAGTCATAATATAAAAATAATTAATTGTTTCTAGAGACAAAAAGTGAAAAGTTGTATTCCGACTTTTTACTTATTTAATCTATTATTTATTTTTAATCTTTTCGTTTTTAATAGGAGAATAGTCTTTTTTCAATTCCCCATTTACATAAATTTCCTCAAAATAGCTTTTTGCACCCGTAGCTTTATTAATATCTTCTACGTTCTGAATGTGAAAATGTAAATGAGGCTCAGAAGAATTCCCTGAATTACCACATAGCCCTAATAATTCTCCTTTTTTCACATTTTCTCCTTGTTTTACAATGATTGAATTTTGTTTAAAATGAGCAAA
>Ga0066846_10000170_pt1 | contig 29974 bp, 62 predicted proteins | sample ETNtaG_33_FD_65489 | JGI IMG/M metagenome (GOLD analysis project Ga0066846, IMG submission 65489) | Marine microbial and viral communities from oxygen minimum zone, Eastern Pacific Ocean - ETNP201310SV76 | ecosystem: Environmental > Aquatic > Marine > Oceanic | place: Pacific Ocean: Eastern... | reverse complement strand
TCTTAGTGAGCTTATAGTAGTGAGCTTTCACAGTGAGCCTAGTGAGCTTATAGTAGTGACCGTCCCTAGTGGCCTTAGTGAGCTTATAGTGAGGGGCCATGGTAGTGGCCATGACAGTGGCCATAGTGAGGCATAGTGAGGATGGTCAGCTGAGGCATCCCTATTACAGCTCTCCTCAGAACCATTGACACTATAGAGACCCCACCATGTCAAGAAACCTCATGTATCACTCGAGGTTCTATGGTGTAAATGCCACCCCTATAATAGGCCATTTTTGGTGTTTGTTTGGCCAGGGGTCTCTCTATTTTGGGGTCTTTTGTGTGGATTTTTTACACTTTTTAAGAGTAAGAAATTTTGGCAAGGTCGAGGTGGCGAGAGGCATAGTTTGAATACTCTTCAAGCCAACCAATACCTTCGGGCGTGAAAACCTCATAGCACCAATGCTCGTACCATAAGGAGCCAACCGATCTCCTCCATAAGGAATAATGCTAAAGGTATTAGGATTCTGTCTAGGTCAGTCATTCTATCTTCCTCAAAATTCTGTCCTTTTAACAGCGGGGCCACCGTGGCCATATGGTCTAGGACCGTACAGCGGGGCCTAGGGGTCGCTTTAGGCAGAGCCAAAAGACTCTCTAGCACGTCTGACTCTAATGCATCTAAGGCATTCTAAGAAGGCTTGAGCATAGCGAAAGCATCTATGACGTGGCGTAGCAACGACGTAGACTATAAAGGGCTTATAGGGTTGACTAAGGTATATGTAAAAGTTCTGGCGTGTGATAACGTCAATAGGCTACGGTTTAATGGTGTCTTCATCGTTCTTACTGTCTTTGTCAACATTAGACTTAGAATCAGCGTCTTTAACCAGTCTAAGGTGTTTTATCTCACCGGGCAAAGCGGGAGCGTCCGTTTCTGTAGACTTCCACGGAGACTGATCGACATTCTGCTTGAAGGTGACAGTAGGATTTCCATCTGCATCTACTCCCTCTTCTGTACGAATCTCTGTCCGAATGAGGCCAAACTTGGCACCTAGTTCACAGTTAATCTGTCGGAGTTCTTGTTCGGTTTCTTGGTCCACTTGAGCGTCGGCGAACATTTCCATAAAATTCATCGTCGCTACAAGGAGTTCTTTGGTTTCTAGGTCTACTACATAAATCGAGTTTTTATTATCTTTCATGCTAGGGGTATCCTCTGCTCCCTGGAGATAGAAGACGTAGACGGCTTCTATCTGGTTAATAATCGAATAATTAGGGCGAGATCTTTGGTGAGTTGGCGTCTGCCTACGAACAAAAATCGCGACCGCTCTTGCTTCGCACTTATAGGTTATGTCTGAAAAATTTTGCTACCGTTGCCTCTTCGAGAGCATATCATCAAAGGATAAAGGACCTTGTCCGGTTCTATTCTCAGGTCTATTATTGCTCTTCTGCTCTTGTCTCTTTTCTGGTGGTAATGAATGCTCTGGCCTATCGGTAATACCATGCTTCATACAATATAATGCCACATCTTCTTCCATAATATCTTGGGGCATATGACCATAACAAGTGACTGCTGGCCAAACTGCCGGGATTGCTGATACTTCTGGTAAAGGACTATATCCTGACTTGATTCTGCTTTGATTAGGATCAATTTGGGGAATTTTTCCGTTCTGTTTCCTTAAATCATATTTAAGGCCGATGCTTATAGCATAATCCATTGCCTCGTTAAACTGAGCGAAGGATTCTTCATGTACCTTTTCGCCTTGTCCAAAGTTAGGATCATCCCATTTCACTAGCCATTGCTTCTGTAAGAGAGCAGGATTAACACCTCCTCTACGAACGGCTTTTAATTTACTATTCCATAATTGAGTCAAATACGCCATAATATTATTTATTTTTCTCGGGCTTAACCACTACATGATTTGGCCAAAAGGTATCTGCCCAACCCTGTATTAAGAAGTCCTTGTTCTTTTTAATGTATTGTTCCTTCGTGTAATTCACAGGCTTCTTCTCCCATAATAAAACTTCTTTTTGGTGTTCAATCCACTTTTGGTCTGTATAAAATGTCCAATAATGGTCTGTACCTTGTCTAAAATCATTTGGATCCTTTTCTTGATGCATGGGCTACTTCTCCGGTTTCGTCTTGTTCTAAAGTATTTATTGGATCATCTTCGAACGTCGCCCACGGTAATTCCCCATCTTGATAAGCACCATACCAGCCATCTTCGCTGTCATTCCACTCTGCAATCAATTGATCGTTATCCATCTTATGATAGCCTACAAATCCATCGCCTAATATATGGCATAGAGTATCGTGATCATTATAGTCTTTAATTGACTTTAGGATCATATAGGTGTCATATTGCATCATTCGTTCAGCCATGACATAATGAGTCAGCATAAGCCCTCGCATATCTTCATGGATCAAGTCGTCTTGTTTAGGATCTTGAAAGCCTATGTCATTAATATGAAGCTGAATCTTGTCACTTTCGTGTCTAAATGGGCAAGTATCAGTCCAATCATCTACTTTGACGTGAACATAATTGCCTTCAGCTTCTACAACCGTGCCACGAATAACGCCATTCGTGCAATCTAGTGTTCTAACCTTATCGCCCTCTACATATAAAGTCATTATATAATCTCCAGTTCAGATTTCTTAAATTCTAATAGATCATCATCAGTTTCAGCATCGTCATCTATGATAACAACCATATTGCCATAGTCTTCAACAATCTCGCCCTCTACACCTGATTTAGTTCTTACTCTTTCGCCTACTGTCATTATTTGCCCTCCTTGTATTCATGTATCTTTGGATCTTCGTATTCATTAAGCTCGAAGTGATCTGGCACATCATAATCTGTGTTCACGGCCTTGTCGACTGCCTCTTCTTCGCTATTCGCTTCGACATCGGTCCATACCGTATAAGTGACACCAATTGAAAATTTACTCATTTGTCACCTCAGCTTTCTTCAGCTCTTCATTCTTCTTATCAGCTTCTTCTTCCTCTCGCCACATAGCACGATCTTCAAGAATATTATAGTAGCCGTCTAAAGATCTACCAAGATCACTCATTTCGAAATAGTCGTCATCACAATCTGAAATCGTAATACAATCATCATGACCATTATAATAATGTCCAGCGAAATCACATCCAGGTTCATAATAATAGGCATTCACGCCGAGGATTTCTTGATCGACGATCGCATTATAAATTCCTTCTGGGGGTGACCATGCCGTATCAAATGCTAGGATCAATTTCCCAGTATTGTCAGTCACTTTCACAATTTCGTTTTGATAAAATGAATCAGCATCGATATCCCATTTCGTGCCCCAGTTATTCACTCTCCAATCGTACCAATTGTCGCAACCGAGTTTTTCTTTAAGAGCTTTATTCTTATCTTTTTGCTCCTGGGTTTCGTCTCTTGCTGGAGATTGAGTATCTGCTAGTTCTGTTGGAATAGGTAGGATGGAATTAAAAAAATCACCCTTCTCGATGTCCTTTTGGACCTTTTCGAGTTCTTTAAGATTCCCTGATAGGATTAAGTTATTATTGCACCAATTTGGCATATTGCCCTCCTTTTGTTTGCCTGTTTATTGCCTTATTGTTATATACATTATATGATCTTTTCCTACAAAGATCAACCCCTAAGATTGTCAATAAATATTGGTATGATTAAGGATACCTACTCATTAATAATGATCGGAATTACGATGTTCTTAGTTTGGTATATCTTTGACCGAGATTAAGCACCAGTGGTGGGCTTACCTGGACTCGAACCAGGAATGCAAGTTTAGAAGACTAGTGTGATGTCCAGTTTCACCATAAGCCCAAAACTGGTTAACGATCTGACTGATCGTGCCAAAGTATAAAAGAAAACCCTACAAGACATAAACCTGTATATTCCCAATAATTTAGATCAATGTCAAAAGGATCTTTGATTTGAGCTCCATAGAACAGGAGCCCAACACCAAAAATTATACAGCCAAAGAATAAAGTCAGTTTCATTCTTTATCTTCTTTCAGAATGGCTTCATCGATATCCCAAATATTATCAAAAGAAACGATGAATTCTTTTCCGCTCTCTTGATCTACAACCCTAACCTGCTTAGACTCCATGTCGCGAACTTTAATAAGACCAAAGCCTTCATAGTCGCCTGGACCTGCTAAAGGTACATCAGATAGCCCGTTGGGTCGTCCAAATGTATCTAACATTGTCACGACCTTAAATTTACAGGCAAATGCCTTACCAGGTACCACTTCGTCTATTTTTAACATCTTCTACTTCTCCTCTTTCATTGCATAACAACCTGCCCAATAATCACAATCGACAAATTGAAATTTTGCTGACTCAGATACTTTAGGGGCTTTCTTATCTGAAAGAACATATCGATTCCCTTCAGAACAAATATCGCTCGTTCCTGCTCCTACTATCTGACATTCTTCTTGAGATTGATGTGCCTCAAGAAACTCATATGGTCCGTCATTAAACCATTGTGGTTGTGCCACATAACCGCCAAATACTATACTCATAATACCAACTAGAACTGACATAACTTTAATCTCCTAATGAATTGTATCATTAATATTAGGACAAAAATGCTCCTCCATGGCTAAGATATCTGTGATTTTGATTGCTGGAAATGACTCTGCCAAAGTATCGCAGGCACCCCTAAATCCTGTTGCCACAATCTCAATTGATTCTGTAGCCGTTTGGAATATAAAAGTTCTCAACATTCTTTATCCCTTCGTCCATGGGGTATATCCCATTTTTCCTAAAGTTTGATCTACTGTGGCCATTTCATATGACCCGCTTTCGCTTGAATCTCTAATATCAAGCAGAGCATTAATCAGTTCGCATTCTCTTGTCATTCCACCAACTGATTCTGTGAAAAATTGATTATTCGTTTTCTTTGGATCCGAACGTCTGGCTGTTAAAACATCATCAACATTATACATTATCATGATTGCCCTCCGTGGTAGGTGTAAAGTTCAGGACTCAATTTATTATGATGAAGCATATCTTCGTTCGATACATAGAAATCTGTATCACGATCGTAATACTTGCCTTCCTTAGGATCATAATACAAAACCTTACCACTATTCATTACGAACGGTCCTTCAAGTCCTTTTATGTCGGTGTACCGTTTACGATCGATTGGAGGTAGAGTATAATAACCCATTTTATTGTTCTCCTAAGATTTCGTAGGTGACTCTGGATGGTAGGTTTTCTAAAAACTTCTTCAACTCTAGTTGAGTAAAGAGTTGGCCCAAAATTTTGAAGTTCTTGTAATTGGTGAGCTTAATAACTTTGAAACATTTTCCTGCCTCTTTGGTTTTTGAAGACCAATGAGTATTCGTTGCGTCCCTGATTACGATCTTGGATGTCATATGCATCACTCCTCGTTTAAGTGTTCCTAATTGTTATATACATTATAGCACCTAAAATTTAGCAGGTCAACCTTATTTTTTCTTCTTTTTTGCCCATTTATTTACGACTGCTGGAGTTCCATAATATTCAGACCCTGTAATACCTGCGGGTATTTTTTGGACCACTCCGCCTCTGTCGAAGAATTCTTTCATCATTCGATCATGCTCAATTTCATTTTCTGATCGATTATCAATTTTATTTTTTTCGTTGTTTGCCTTAATCATATAGCCTCCGTTGGTTGTTGGTTAATATATTGCCCGTCCAGGATACTACCTGGCACTGGACGAGCACCTTATTGCCAGGCCTGTTCAAAAGTCTCCCGGGGCAACCTGTGCCACTCGTAAGCCTTCATCTCTCCACATTTGAACGACAGAACTTCTGTCATCAAAAACCATTTTAGGATTATAACCTTTTCGTCTCATGGCTCCTAGCATCTCTTTCTTAAGAACCACATCAGATCTATAATCTTTGTCGCTTCTCATGAACAAATCAATAAAGACCAATCCTTCAGCCATTAATTGTTTTAGAGTAATTCCTCGTTGGCTTCTGTTCCTACCGCTGGCAATAATAATTCTATGACCTGCTTTCTGTAGGGCTATTGCCACTTGGAAGATTTCGGTGATTGGTTTGTCGTCCGGAGTCTGCTCCCTAAAACTATCCCAGTCTTTAGGTTTCGACTCTACGAACTTCTTGCGATGTGAAATGTCCATCAAAGTTCCATCTACGTCGAATATGATGTCCACTGCCCTACCTCCTTGTTATTCTGCCTTTGTTTTATCTTGGATAAATTCTGCGCCTTGGTTTACTAAATCTTTACCCATATCAACTACCACAGACATCTGTGACGGATCATTGTAAAGATATAAACCTAGGGCTCCGATTCCCATCCAAAAGATTGCCTTAATCATGAGCCTCCTCCATTTCTTGGATTTGTATTTCCAAGCCTATCATATTGGATAAGCTCGTTGCCATATCTGGCCATTTCCTAACGAGAGTCTTAATAAACTCGTCTCGTTGGTTTAAGTCCATTCTAGCAATTTTTTCAACTAATTCATCTGCCATAATCTTGCCTTCTCTTTTGCCTCATTGTCTACTTATTATAAGGTCTGAGCTTCAAAAAGTCAACCTCTATTTTTCTGGTTTTGGTTATGCTCTCTGACCCCAACATAATTCAAACATTTAACGAAGGCAATATGTTCTGAATCACCTTCTCTTTTGAATCTGTTAAAAGCTTCTTGTCTTGCATTCGCCAATTGATCCCTTCGAACAATTTTTTCGAATTTATGATAGTTTGATCTCTTGTTTAGGTCTTTGAATTTCCATTTACCCTTCATTAAATCCTATCTATTGGCCAGGGTGGTTTACCCAAGGCGAAATTTATTTGTCTAAAGTCTTTGCCATAGGCATTGACTACTCTGTGATTATATGTGAATTCGTCAAAAGCGAGATCTCTTAAAACCTTGGTCCAGAATGTTCTAGCCCACTCGCTCATATTTTTCTGTTCAAGAAGTTTCTTGACAGACTCTGCCCGCTCTAATTGTTTCTTTTCGCAATATGGTCCCATTTATACCGGCATTGGCCAACCGTCTGATCCGTATAATGGTTCACGGGTCTTTGGGTCAACTCTGATTATCGTTGCATATTCAAACTCTTTTTGTCTAGCAAGGGCCTTCTTTAATGTTTCGAAGAACCCTGCTGACTTATCTGTTCTTAAGAGTTTGACCTGATACAATTTATCAGGATTTGAATATTTCTTAAAATCTACAGAACTCATTTAGGCTGTGGCATCCTCACCAATGCCTAGTTTCGAAACCAGTGTTCCTGAAACTTTCCATCGTGTTTGAGTCTTGCTATCAAGGACTACCAAAGTCTTTTGATTTACCTTGACAACCTTACCGCTTACCGTTTGGCCTCTTCGACCTTCAAAGCCAACAATGTCGCCTACCATAATGTTTCTGGTAGCCTGACGTGAAAGATGTTGACGTTTCAATTTTACCGCTTCGATCACTTCGTTGAGTTGACCGTTGTCCATTTGGTAAATTAGTTCGCTTGCCTTTGTGACTAGATTGTTCATATTATTGCCCTCCTTTAGGAACTATTGATTCAGATCTTGAAACTACCTGTGCCAAAGACTCAGTTAGTTGATGGAACGTCGATAGCTGATCGTGAAGATCAAAAGATCCTGACGCTTCATCTCTGTCCAAAGCATCAAGGACATTCACCTTAGCCTTTAGACTGTTCGTTAAGCACTCTAGTTGGGCTAGAGTTTCTAGCTTCATTTCGTTGTTGGTAAAATTATTTGCCATGTTTTTTGCCTCTCGTTTTATTGCCTTATTGTTATATACATTATACGGTCAAAGGCTCAAAAGGTCAACCCCTAAGATTGTCCAAAATACATAAAAATGGGCCTGATCTTGGTTTTAAAGACTCCCCGATCTACTAGCTCTAGTATCGGCTCGAATTCAATCCCCCAGCTGACTCTAGCGTAGGCAGTCAACCTTTGTCATGAATCCTTCTCAGGCTTCCGTCTTGCGATTTTGTTTATTTGAGCTATGCTCTGGAGAAACAAGCCGCAACGGCTGAAAACCTCTATGCTTCGGATGTCCTAGTTCCTAGCATAGAATTCATTATCCCTTTTCTTTCGAACCTACCGAGTCGTTCGGAAAATCCGAATCGTGGAATTCTAAATCTCTACAATGCTCTGGTAAATCATATTGTGGTTTATCCCAGCATTCTATATAATATTCTTGGTCGGGCTCAATAAAATCTTCTCTAGGAAGACAAGTGGCTTCGATACTAAATTGATATCCATTTATAGTCCAGCCTTCGTTTGGTATCTGCTTTTTCTCTAGCTCACAAGCGAAGACATTCTTCATAGGTATAGCCAATTCATTATAAGAATTTTGCGATGGAAGATGCCCACTATTATTCATCGACATCGAAATAATTAAAACAAATTCTCTTATCATGATTCTTCTACCTCTCCATTTAATTTTATGAGTTCTATCTCTCTTCTGTTCTTTCCAACCCTACGAAACTTGAGATATCCTCGGTGGCAAAGCATATCGACTGTATCACCAGACCCTTGTTTTCGGCCTGCACCTATTCCAAGATAATAACCACAGCCTACTAAAAGACCTCCTAAAGCCATTACCTTGATTAAAAGTATTAAGTCAATCATCATATCGTCACCACTCCTACTAACATTAGAAATATAATTGTACCGCCTACCGTTATTGATCCTAGCATTAAAGTATCAAAAATATTCCTAACTATCTTTTTTATTATTATCATTTTTCCTTCTTGGTGTTTCGTTGTTCCATTGCATCAGCATATAGGTCACCAACCCTAAGCCAAATATTGTTAAAAGTAAACCTAGTAATCCAAATGGTGTCATGAATTTAGCCAATGACCTAAATGGTCTGGGCTTCTATCCTTTCCGGGCTTGTGGCCCAAGTAATTTGAATTTTCATTAACGACCTTTGCCGTTCCGTGTCTTCCGCCCGTATTAAGAACCCAACCATGTGGGCCTACCATTACAGCCTTACCACTAAAGGTTTGGCCTTGCGGAGTTTGATACCAAACTTTGTCGCCTTTTTGAATTTCTGAAAAACATTCGTCTGTCCACATACTATTTCTCCAATATGACGTAGTCACCAAAGTGAAAATCAAATGTCTTCACTAGGTGTTCATAGTCACCCTGTTTCATTTCATCTATGATCACATGATAGTTCATACCTAATTGAGTGGCTAACCTTTTAGCATAAGCCATCAATGCAAAGGCATTCCCATCTGGACCAGTAAGGTCGATAACTAATTCCTTTTGAGTCTTTGCTCTTATAGTCATACAAGCCTTAATAATATAACTACCTGAAGAATCAATATAGCGATCGGAATTATTGTTCTAATCAATTCCATTATATGATTATATTCGTCTAGTTTTCTTTCAAATTTATTTCTTTTATTTTTTGCCATTCTGAATGCCATTGCCATTCTTTCCTAATCTAAAAGGGTCATATAAGCCTTAGGCTCGTTATCAATAAACCAATCAATCCCTTTTTGCATCTTATCAAATTTACCTAGCATTTCTGCTCCCTTGATGCAATCATATACCGCAACCGCATCAGGTGGTAGAGTGACTTTCACTCCACTGAATGGATTTGTGATTTCTTCAGGATGATCTAATACTTCACATTCAAATGGAAGGGCTCTTTTATTTTTTACCATTATGCAACCTCCTTCAGTAATTCTTTCTTGGAAATCTTCTTGCCATTGTAGACATATGGTTTATCATACTCGCCTACATTAAGATTGATATAAAATGCGGTATGAAAATAGTCTGTCATCGCATCGCTCTTGTCAAACCATTCACGACCGCCTTCAGCCAATGCTGGAGCCGTTTTAATTATTTTAAGAACTTCTTCAAAGAATGGTTGATGTTGACCGTAATTGCTTAGGTGATAAACATTTACTTGGGCATAATGATCGCCTGAACCATAATGGTCTTTATAAATGTCTGAAAAATCTATTGGCCCTGCTTTGATTGTGACGTGAACACTTGAATGGTGTTGCTTCTTGACGCCAAACTTCAATCCGGTATGTCCGAATCGCTTCTTAAGTTCGTTTCTTATTGCGGAAACTTCTTCTGTTTTGATATATGCCATTTTAGTTTGCCTCTCTGTTTGCCTTATTATTAAGTATATTATATGACCTTTTATCCTAAAGGTCAACCCCTAAGATTAACCAATATCAAAGCACCATTGGTCCCAGGGTTCTGTTTCTGTCGCCCTTAGAACTGATTTTGATACTGAATAATCTCTAAAATTAAAACCTTCTACAACAACCTTGTGAGCTTGAACAAAATTAACAATTGAATGCTGAATGGTATCTGCCACATCTTCACAAATATCATCACACCATAAAGTTCCAGATTGGAACCAAGGTTCAATATACTGATTATGTCGCTTGTGAACCATCTTCTTGATATGAGCAATACATTTTCTTTCAAATCCCATTATTTTGTCCTCACTATAAAAGCTGGTTTAGATGGATCTTTAATTATGTCTGGATTTGTCACTCTGCCCTTTAACAACCTGTGAATCAATTTGGCTTCACTTGATTTGATTCTTGGATCTTTTTTGATCTGTTTGTCGACCGCTTCTTTATTATACATATTAGCTCCCTGTCACAAGTTCTAGTTCACCGGCATCGTTCTTTTTGAAACCTTCAATATAGATATGGTGCAAGTCTTCTGACTGAATGATTGCTTTATTGGCCGCAATCCAAATATCGCCCCAGTTCTTACCTTTGACCTCTACCAATTCATTGTACGGTCCAAAGACATCGCATTTATGTCTAATGACAGCCTTGTCGCCGAATGGGTGTGGATTATCAAATTTGATTTCACCATACTCATCACCGTTATAGATTGACCATACCGTTTCTGCACCAAACGTCTTACCATATGTTGAATGGTAATCCATTTCTTCAAAAAACTTTTGATCTTCTTGACTTTGAACTTGATTTGACATATTTTAGCCCTCTCTATTGCCTAATTGTTATATACATTATACGGTCTATTTCCGTAAAGGTCAACCTCTAATTCATCTTTTTTGGATAAATAATTACATACTCCAATAGGATTAGAAATGGAACCTTTTACATATCATCTACATCACATACCAACAGATCAACACTATTATGGCGTTCGCTATAAGAACGAATGTAGAGCTTCTGACCTGTGGATAACTTATTTCTCATCATCACCTATAGTCCACCAATTGATTGAACAATATGGCAAGGAGTCGTTTGTACCTTCTGTCCGTAAGATATTTGAAACGGCTGAAGAGGCTGTTGAATGGGAATCAAAGTTCCTATCAAAGGTTGATGCCCAGCATAACGACAAGTGGTTAAATAGACACAATGGTAAGGACAATTTTATGGGACCTCATAAACATAGTGAAAAATCTAAGAAGCAGATAGCATCAAAGATGAAGGGTAGAAAATTCTCTGCTGAAACTAAAGAATTGATGTCAATCGCCGCCAAAGATCGAGAAGCCAAACGCCGTGCTGATGGATGGACTATGCCTGAAGAAGCACGAGAGAAACAATCTGCTTATGGTAAGACTCGTGTTTGGTCCAAAGAAAGAAATGCTAAAATGTCAGCCTCAAAAAAAGGAACCAAACGCCAATATCTCGACGACGGTTCCTTTATAATGATTAGACCCTAATTCACATCGACCAGTACGTCTCCGATGCCGGTGAACAAGAAATTGGAGTATTGATGCTCTCCTTGTATTTCTTACCAGTCATCATATTAGTTCGCTCAACCATCTTCTCGATACTCGCATAATAATAAGTAGACTCTGCTACCGCGATATTTTTGAGCTTGGAACCGTTTTTAAGAAAATGTTTTTTGGATGCCCTTGTGATTGATGCTTTCGCCGCCGATTCGGTTTTGAAAGGTCCGTCTGTGATTGCTGAATTGTCTGTGTTATAAACTAGATATGCCATTTTGCCCTCCTTATTGCCTAATTGTTATATACATTATATGATCTTTTATCCTAAAGGTCAACCCCTAAGATGCCTTTTCCCACTCTTTAAATGTAATAATGGTTTCAAGTTTCTTAACCAACTCCTTACCGTATTTGGTAAAAAGGATTCCTTTATCCCACACCCAAGATTCGACATCTTGACTATGATAAAATTCTTCATCTTGGGTCAACCACCTTAGAGCTGTTTCTTCATCACCAGCACCAAGCCCAATGGTATCTTGAATAAGAGCCTTAAACTCTGCTTCTCGCTCTTGTTCAATCTGAGCTTCTTGTTCCATTGACTCAGAAACGGCCTTACTAATATAGTCAGCCTCGTCCTTCAGCTCTTGAAGGCTCATGCTATTAAAATCGTAATGACGGCCTTTTGTTCCGAAAGCGTCCTTATGGCCTTCGTATATATAAGTGGCCAACTCATCCCTCTCTAGGGCATCTAAGGTAGTGATACCTCTTTCAACCCAATAAGCCTCGTCCTCAGGATATAGTCCTGACCAACGGTTTTTTGGATCTTCAGCGATCCAAGCCTCTGTTTTAATGTTTCTGGATTTGATTTCTTTGATAAGATCTAACATATAATTGCCCTCTGTTTCCTTATTGTTATGTATATAATACACTCAATCGGTCAGAAGGTCAACCATTATTTTGCCAAAATATCATCTTTTTTTACCTAATAAAAATGAGTGGCCTCAGATCTTAATATGCGATACCTTGATCTTTGCCCCAATGAAATCCTTGTCTCTCTGCTTCTTTCAAAGCTGATTGGTCTTCGTTTGGAATAAAGATAAAATTCTGTCCGCATCGGATACATGGATCACCAGGAGTATCGCCCTTATCAATTTTCGCACCACCGTTGAGCCATTCATATGATGGATTATTGTTCAGTGAGCTGATAGTTCCACAGCCAGTGAAGGTTAATCCTATTAAAGCAATGAAGGTGATCTTAAGTAAAATCTTCATATTTAATACTCCTAGTAAGTTAAGGTTTTTATTCTGCGTCTTTATTAAATAATGACTTGAACTTTATTACGGTATTACTCCATTGAGCTCTTGCTTCTTCTCTTTTGCCTTTTTGAAAGTAAATTGTTTCAGCCTTTTCGTTAGCCCACCAAGTCTTAAGTTTAAGTCCAAAATCATTAATTGGATTAGCACTCGCCTTTGGTAGAAACATTAATAAAGTAATCAACATCAAAATCAAATATTTTGTTATTGTGTTTATCATACATTATATAATAAGGTCAACAGGAGCAGATGTCAACCCCTATTGGTAAAATTAAATCGAGAGAGCTGGAAGACACAAACTCTTGTGGTATCTCAGACCAAAAACCACAACCATTTCGTTAAGTCTTTGTCTTTATTGGCTTTTCTGTCCGTTTGGTGCAGATCCCTACAGCGGGGCCTTTTGGTTAAATTCATCTCCTGGATAAAAACTTTGGATTTCTAACCATTTTTCTGAAGTTGGCTTGCAAGATTCTGTGTGGAAAAGTTTAGTATGTGGAAAGGTAGTGACCTCTAAAGCTTCTAATACTCTAGAGCTGTAAACATACAGTGAGCTAATTTTTGGCAGTGAGGATTCGTTCAGTGAGAGAATTTCTCGCAGTGAGGATTCGTTCAATGAGGATTTACAAGTTTGGATAGCAGTAACACCTGCGTACTTACTAAAATCTCTAGAAAACTTATCACTATGCAACCAAGTACAAGGAGTTAAGGGTTTAGATTGTATTTTAATATCGTCTGCATATGAGCCATGCATTTCTACTTTAGTAAAGCCTAAGTTAACTAATCTATCATATGTTCTACTACCTATGCAATAAACCTTTTCATTTAATAGTTCTACAATATCATGTTCATAATGTTTCATAGGATCATAATGGGTAAGCAACAAAGACTGTTTCCAAGCCTTACGATGCGGTACTGTAGAAGTCTTTAAACACGGTAGCCATTTAGAACCTTCAGGCATACTGCTAGGTTGGTTAATTTGCGTATATATTTGCATTCTAAAATATTTAGTTGACTTATATAGGTGGTGATGTTATAATAGAAACAATGCGAAACGTGAATTTTGGTATATTTGAAGAAGCTACAGCGGGGCCTACAATAAATACTAGTAGTAGATACTCAAATGGCATGCTGTGTTCTACAGCATACTCGAAAGGGGAAATCCAATGACACAAATGCGTAAATTAAACATAGGCCTAGAAATAGGGCAAGTTATAGCAGTAGGTAAAAACGACGATTTAGCTAAGATAACAAAGATTGAATATCACCAAAAATCAGGTGAAGTAAGAATCAACACAACGAGAGGACCCCGAAAAGCGTTATCGTTTAAATTGTGTGAAGAAGAATATGCCAACAAGGCGGATAGATATAGATAAATATTATTATGAAAATTAAAGACATCGACGAGACCTTAATTGACGAAGCTCAAGCTACAGCAAAACTATGTAGATCTTCTAGACCAGATTCATCACTTGGTGCAAGTGCTTTATCAAGTTGCAAAGCTCAAGGATTAAGAACTAGAAGTGGTAGGAAGAGTCATAAGGTAGGCAAACATAGGGTCACAGTTGGTGGCAAAAAAATTAAAGGAAAAAAATATGGCGGACCGCTCCCTGACTGGAGTTGATATGGATACACGTTACAAAGGTAAACTCCTTGTAGCAACACCTGTACTAAACAATAACGTTGTTTTTCAACAAAGTGTTGTCTACATATATGATGAAAATCCCACAACAGGACAAGTATGTGGTGTTATTTTAAATAAGCCTAGTCAGTTTAAGATTAGTAGCTTAGGTTCGTTAAAAGATATACCGTTCGACCCGACACTTGAAATGACTTTTGTACATAAAGGTGGGCCGGTTAGTGATACATCTATTGTTTTATTACATACTAATGAATGGGTAAGTGCTAATACATTAAATGCAAATAACAAATTAGCAATTACTAGCGACTTACTTATGATAGAGAAATTAGCATCAGGTAATGAGCCTAAAGGCTGGAGAATGTTCGCAGGCATGAGTGTCTGGACTAAAGAACAACTAAATGTTGAAGTCAATGATCAAAATGCATGGCTGATATGCGATCCTACTGACACTAGTGTCTTTGATTTTAATGAGGGAGAACAGTGGCTGAAAGGCTTAGAGCTATGTTCACAACAAATGCTTTCTAACTACATCGACTAGTCATCTAATTACATTCTAAACATAATTATATACTAAATAATAATGCTATATTAGGAGGCATTATTATGTTTAAATCTATGTTAGATTATGATTACCGCAGAGCATTAGCATTTGCGTTTTGTATGTTCATAGCGATAGGATGTACACAAACATTAGCCGAAGGACAAACAGTTGATCCAGGATTAGAAGCAGAGCGAAACAAAACTGTTCCAGATACAGCACCAAAGGCTCCAACACCAGACGAGTTAGAGCCGTTAGTAAGTCAGATGGCAAAATGGCCAGCACTATATGATTGTGGTAAGACAGATCAAGTATTGGCAATTGTAACAGGTAAGTATGGTGAGCAACCTATGATAGTTGGCATGGGGGTTATACAAATTCCAAATGGTCAAATATTAAAAGCGCCAGTACTAGTATACTTTAATAAAGAAACGACGACGTTTAGTTTAGTATCGCATTTCGAAAATGCATACAGTTGTATAATGACATCGGGAGACGGCTTACAACCAGCTAGAGGATCAGCTAAACCGACGCAGAAACAACAGAATAAACCATTTAAACCAGGAACTTACGAATTTTCAGATAAACTTGACCTTAAGATTAATTTAATTCAGAATGCTAATCTAGATTTTTTAGTTTTACGGTAACCTTCATAATGAAGGTTACTCTTTAACCTTCACAATAAATACTCTTTAACCTTCACAATAAAGGAGTAGTATGTTTACCGAGTCTGAAGTTAGATCGCGATTAGCCTTTTATACAGGCAAATGCGTATATGAAAAGCAATGTGGCGCCGAACGTACATATATGCTTAAAACCCACCCATTACAATCACATGATATTGATATAGAAACAAAAAACTATCATAAACCACAACCTGAACCTGAATCAGGTAGAATGGTACTATGGGATTTAGGTAAGAATAAATGGCGTGACTTAAGACCTGAGGGCTTCCGATCAATTCGAACTGAATTTTCTTAAGGAGTAATGAGTGAAATTTTTTATTGATACAGCTAATATAGACAAAATTTTAGAACTAATTCCTACCGGTATGGTAGATGGAGTAACTACTAATCCTTCGCTTATATATAAGAATGGCGATGATATGGCTAAAACTATTAAGGGCATTTGTAATATACAGAATGGGCCTGTTAGTGCTGAAGTAACAGCAATAGATCATGCTCATATGGTTCAAGAAGGGCAATATCTAGCAAGTTTGGCAGACAATGTTGTTGTTAAAGTTCCATTAACAGTTGATGGCTTAATTGCTTGTAAGACGTTAAGACATTTAGGTATTGAAGTAAACGTTACATTATGTTTTAGTGTAGCCCAAGCCTTGTTAGCCGCAAAGGCTGGAGCAACTTATATCTCACCCTTTGTCGGACGCTTAGATGATATTGGGGAAGATGGTATGAATCTTATTGCTGATATTGTTAAAATGTATTGTGTACAAGGATTTAAAACTGAAGTGTTAGTAGCAAGTGTTAGAAGTGTAAAACATGTCGAACTAGCGGCTGTACTAGGTGCTCAAGTAGTAACTATACCGCCAGACGTTGTCTATAAGATGTATGAACACATATTAACTAAAAAAGGATTAGATAGCTTTATGGCCGACTGGGCAAGTACAGGGCAAACTATTTTGAAGTAGCCATACCAGCTAATGGATTTTCTAATGCTTTCTCAATCTTCTTATTAATATTTTCTTCTGTCTTCTCAAGTGATTCTTCTATCTCTGTTTGAACTGTTTTCATTTGAGCTTTAATATCTTTAACACTTGCATTGATATCAGCACGTAACTCTCTATCTAATAACTTTGTTTCTTTGTTTGAATCTTCAGTTAGGTTTGTTACATAATCTAGATCCTCTTTAAGATCTATTTTAATATCACGTGTATAATCTCTAGCAGTTATAACTGACTCTTGTATTTCTACTAGCTTTCCTTCAATTAATGCTATGCGTTTATCAAAGTCTGAAAGATCTGGAGCAACATATTTGTTAATCTTTGCTTCCATCATTTGATATCTATTAAAGAGTTCGAAGCCTCCCCATAGGCCACCCATAATAGTACCAATCAATGGTATAACTATTAAGAGCTTACTGCCCCCTACTTTAATTCCTTTATACTCTATCTCTGCCATTTTGCCCTCCTTTATTTCTTATATTGTTCGTCTATCATTTCGTTCATTATTTTATCTGAAGCTAACTCATATAGTTGTGCCGCAGGATCTATTAACTGTGGCATGTCTTCATATACTTGTAAATCACTATACCAATTAGCTAAGTCTTCATTGTTTTTCTTTTGATATGCTTTAAATGATTCTGTATCTGTCAAACTAGCCATAAGTGCTATCTTAGTTGCTTCGTTAATAGCATTATAAGTATCAGCCATAGCCATTAAAATCTTTCTAGCTATCTTCTGTTTAGCCTTATCAACTTGTTCTTTTATCTTTTCTTCTTTTGTCATTTCTTTCTTAGCTACTTTAGTTTTAGACTTAGACTTTGACTTAGAGTCAGCAGTTTTAGTTTCGCTACTTGATGTTTCTTCTGTTGCTTCTGTTTCTGTTTCAGTTGTTGATGCTGTTTCAGTTGTTTCTGTTTCAGCTTCTGCTGTTTCAGTTGTTTCTGTTTCAGTAGTAGCTTCTGTTGTAGCTTCAGTTGTTTCAGTTGTTTCAGTTGTTGCTGATGCTGAACTTTCAGTAGTAGCTTCTGCAACTGCACTTTCAATTGCTCCGCCTACTGATGCTTCAACTTCTGCAACATTAACTACTTCAGTTGTTCCACCTGAGTCAGCACTAAAATCTAAACTTATTGATGCAACTTCATCAATTGTAACTACACCTGTTTCTAAGTTTGTTGAAGCCATCTCAACGTTTGCCACGTTAGCTGTTTCATCAATCTCAACAGTAAATTCTAAATTAACACCGCCGCCGCTGTCATCAGCTATTTCTACTTCAAACGACTCTTGAGTTGGTTGTGTAATAGTTGTAGTTGTATCTGTACCAGGTTGTATAATTGGATTATAAATTAATTGTGTTTGGCTTTCTAATGTGTCTATAGCAGATTGTACAGAAGTTACAATAGTTTGATTAATTGTTTCTACTACTGATTCTAGTACATCATAAGTCATACTAAGGTTAAAGTTTTGTACATCTGTATCCCAGCCTGACCCATCATAATTAGAATCTATTCCAAGGAACGTTGCTATTATCTGTGAGTTTGCACCATATGTATTAGTTCCAACATCTAAAGTTGTACTAAAAGTTTGATATGAACTAGTTAATGTCCAAGTATTACTTTCTTGTGTGTTAGCACCTGTGTCTGGATCATAAAGTTTTACTGTAATTGTAAATTGTGTATTACTTGGGCTAGAATCTTTAGCTTGTGCATCAGCTGTGGCACTAAAGCCATAGTTTAGAGACTGTTGGTTAAAATAGTTGTCTGTATCAGTTGTATATGTGTGTTGCCCTTCTGTTTTAATATGAAGGTCGTCAAAAACGTGAGTATGTCGTCCACACCCTTGCCCATCTCTATAAAAACCATCTCCTGCGCCATAAGTACAAACTACTGTACTATCGCCGCCGGTTGCATTTAAATTAGAATTAACAATAACATCGCCTGTAGATACATCCTCTTCTGTTACAGTAATAGTTGTTTGTGTTACTTGTTGCGTAGACGTTACGTTTTCTATAACTGTTTCTGTAAAATTTGTTGTTGTAGTAGTTTCTAAGTTATCGCCAACTTGTGAAGTAGAAGTTCCTGTAACTTCACTAGCAACAGATACAGAAGTCACAACGCCACCTTGCGGGCCTGTACCGCCAACTGTATATTGTTGATCGTATGCTAGACTATAAGAGGAAGAGCAACATAGCAAGACTACCAAGGCCAACGCCCCAAGTCTTCTTATTGTTGTTCCATTCTTTTTCAACGTTTTCAAGTTCATGTTCCTTCAACCATTTCTCATAATCGGGACGCTTCTCTGGATTCTCTGCCCATGCCTTCGCCGCATCAACTCCAATTTTGCCTTTATAAGGACAAGGAGTTCCTGCCATTTCCATAGCTTCAAATACTCTTGCATCTTGGCATAAAAGACTTACTGCCGCAACCTTCATGCCCATACCATACAATGATCTAGATAACTTGAGTCTTTCACAGTTTAAATCTCTAATGGTTGTACCGCCAGCTATACCAAAAATTTGGGTTTGTATAGCGGCGCTTGTGCCTGTAGAACATACATCTTGATTGTTTATCATTACGTTTGGTGCACTAGCTGTAGGTGGTGTTCGATCTACAGTAGTCGTTCCAGTAACAGTAGATGTTACTGTATTATCGGCGTGTGCCGTTGCACTAATTAAAAAAATTGTTACCATGACAGTAACAATAAGTATTGAAAACTTCTTCATGCCCTCTTGCTCCTGCATTTCTCAACCTGGTAGAGTTGTGCCCGATTAAACTTATTATATTGTATATACTTATTTATCAGACACTACGAGATATACACCTTACAGAATAAACTGCTACTATAACTACTTACTTTAATGGGCAATTTGAACACGTATGTTGGTCTAGAATTCTAAACATACTATGTTCGTGGGTGACAAAATAGTCAGTGTGAGGTCCAGGTTCGATTTTGCATGTTGTAAACATTAAGTGTCTAGATTCTTCATCTCTGTGTGTTCCACATGCTGGTGCTTGATTCTCAGCCACTATAGGGTGAGCAAAAACTACATCAGGAAATCCATCATTATTAACATCATAATATATTGTAATACTTCTAGGAACTTCATTTACTTTCCAATCGTGAACAAACTCCAATGATGGCTCTTTAATAAAGGGATTCTCACCAAACCATTCACCCCAGAATTGATTAGTCGTTCCTTTTTTAGGAACTTCCATTAGTTCATGTTCGGCCATGCCTTCATGAATGCCTTCATGAGCTGTAGCTTTCGTTACTAGCGACATTAAAAAGATTGAAAATAATATAAGAAGTCCAGCCATTACATGACGTTTAATTGTCATTGTAAACTCCTGTGGAAATACCGCTAAATTTTTTAGATTTTGAATTAAGCTACACCAATGTAGCTGTTCGTGATTAAGGCGATAATACTATCCACAATATATAGTATAGTGTATTTATCGCCTTAGTAATTAAGATGTGATTACTTTAACCAAGCAATCTTTTCGCCTGCGTCTTTTCTTCTACTATGTTCTTCTATGGAACCTGGATATCTCCAACCCCATATAGCACAACATAACATTGCACCACCTGTCCACATAATTGCTTTTATGTTTCCTGTCGTAAACCACATTAAACATAAACTTGATGCCATTGTTACCAACATCAAATACTTTGCTTTTGTAGGGAATACTCTTTTAGAAGCCCAGTTAGTTAAAAAGGGTCCAAATAGTTTGTGGTTCATAATCCAGTTATGCATACGATCCGAACTTCGTGCAAAACAGAAAGCCGCACCTACTGCCGGTGTCGACCAAGGTAACCCTGGTAGATATACACCGATAATTGCAATTACTAATAGGACACAACCTAAACTAAACCACAATGCCTTTTTTATATTAATCTTCATACAACTCCTTTTAGAGAAAAGCCTTTCTATGTGACTTTGTCTCTACTTTAACTAAAGCATCTACTAAATTGTCCATCATAGCATCTGTATGATGCGGAGTTGGAGCAAACCGTAAACGTTCAGTACCTACCTCTACTGTAGGATAGTTAATAGCCTGACAATAAATTCCAAAATCATTGATTAAGGCATCGCTCATTGCTTTACAGCGTTTTGCGTCTCCTACGAAGACCGGTACTATATGTGTTTCATTTTCAAAAATTTGTAAACCATTCGCTCTTAATAGGTCCTTTAAATGACTAGCACGTTCCTGATGTTGTACTCGTAGTTGATTGTTGTCCTGCAAATATTTTACACTTGCTAAAGCACCAGCACAAGTGACTGGTGATAAAGAAGTAGTAAAAATAAAACCTGAGGCGACCGAACGGATAGCGTCTAAGACAACTGCCTTCCCTGCTATATATCCACCCTGTACACCAAAGGCTTTACCTAACGTACCATTTAATATATCAACTCTGTCCTGTGATCCTTGCTTTGCTGACCAACCAGCACCTGTTTCACCATACAGGCCAACGGCGTGGACTTCATCAAGATATGTAACGGCATTATATTTTTCAGCTAAGTTGAGAATGTCATCTAATTTACTGACATATCCATCCATGCTATACACAGACTCAAAAACAACACAAGGTGTTCCTTTGACGTCTTTCAGTATACTTTCTAACTGCTCTAGATCATTGTGCTTAAAAATATGTTTCTTAGCACCACTGTTTCTGATTCCTTCAATTAATGAAGCGTGATTTTTACTATCACTTACAAATTCAATGTCGGGAATGATTCGTTTAAGAGCAATCAATGTCCATTCGTTGGCAACATAAGCTGAAGTATAAAGCAGAGCTGACTCTTTGCTATGCAGAGAAGCTAACTCATACTCTAATGCAACATGATAATGAGATGTTCCAGCAATATTTCGTGTGCCACCTGCACCCGCACCTGTCTGGTTAAGGGCAGTTTTCATGGCATCTAAAACAACTGGATGTTGTCCCATACCTAGGTAATCATTTGAACACCAATTTACAATATCCTTAATATTATATTTGCCATACCATATGGCGTTAGGATATTGTCCTCTGGTACGGAGAATATCGTTAAAGACACGGTAATTGCCGTTATCTTTAAGTTCTTGGATCTTCTCCTGAAATGGTGTTAGGTCTATCATTAGTTTGTTTATTTATATGGGGTTTTTTAGGTGGTCCTATATAATGAACGTACGGAGCACCAAAAGAGCATCCCATAGGTGGCCAACTAACAATGTAACCGGCTTCACGCATTTCTCTATCACTTTGCGCCATCCAATCACCAAATTTACTAAACCAATTTAAAATTTTTCTAAACATACTATTATATAGCAGAAAAGATTAACCCCCTGTAGGTACTATTGATTCTCTACAGGGGGCTCGCTATCTGAAAACATTTATTCGGGCTACGCCGCGATTGTTGTTAGGCCCTAAACCACTCTTATCTTTTATGCATTACCGTAATTGGTAATCTATCAATAAATGTGAGTAAGTCTAGTGCGGTTATCTAGGTCCTGCTTTTCATTGGTCTTCCTCTATCTGCCGCTAATATGGTGTACTATGATTATAGTAACACAAGTATTTACATAGGTCAAGCGAAAACCGTACTAAAAGTGGTTTAAATTAATGTTTCTTGGATCTGGATCTGCCCATGTAGTGTTCTGAAGGTTCGTAGTTCCATCTTTTACCTTTATGTCCTCGAACTTCAGCATACCACATTCGCATTCTGCAAATTAGTCGTTTTACTTTGTATGCCATTTTTACCTTAAGTATAAATTGTTAAAAAATATGCTTAAGGAATAGCAATACCCTAGTCTTTTCCAGTGTCTGTATTGATTATATGGGTATTTATATAAAGTGTCAAAAAGGTTGACATAATAGATAGAATGTGATATAATACAGCTATTAAATCATACAGGGGATATATTAGACGATAAGTTTCCAGATAAGTTGATAGTAGAAAAAGTTAAAAACTTTACACAGGTGACTAGAGAATGAAATATTTAATTATTATACTGTTATTAACATCTAATGCACATGCTTGGCCGAATAAGAATATAAATAATTTCACACCAATGTATTTAAGTAATTTAAAAATTACAGTACTGGAAAATACTAATGGTGATTTTATAATAACAAATGTTAGAAAGTTGAGTGCCTTTAGAAGATGGAGTATTCATAAGGGAGACATTATTTTAGAAATAAATGGAGAAGATATTACAATATTTGATTTGATGGCATTAATGCCCGATGATGAACCCAAGTTTAAAATATTAAAAAAAGATGGGAAGATTACATTGAATCAAATGGATTTGAGGCATGGTATATTTTTCCCACCAGACTTTACGGAAATAAAATAATGCCGATTTATACTTACAGATGTAATATGTGTGGTTATTCAGATGAAATTATAATAGATGTTGACAAACGAGATAAGAAGTTTCCTTGTGAACAAGGAGGTTGTACAGGTGTTATGGAAAGAGATATAGATGCACCATCTTTTCAACTCAAAGGAAATGGTTGGGCTAAAGATGGCTATAGTAATAAGAAACAAAAACCAAAAGAGGAGAAGAAGGAATAAAATATGGAATTAACTTATATGATCGTAGGATTTATTCTTGCGGCATACTCGGTTGTTGCTAATGATAGTGTACAAACATTAGGTCCTTGGATAGCATCTAACTCAGATCATCCAGGTAACACAGAGCCATCATTTAATTGGCAAACACTTTGGCTATCAGCATCAGCAGTTTTAATATTTACATTATGGTATGGGTGGTATATTAACGGGGGCGACATATCATTTGGTAGACTAAACAAAATACCTTTCCAAGAAGTACAATGGTACCATGCAACTGCTCCACTTGTACTTCTATTACTAACACGAGTTGGCGTACCTGTATCAACAAGTTTCTTAGTCCTGTCTGCATTTGCTAGTACATTTGTATTAGAAAAGATGTTAGTTAAATCTATTATAGGATATGCCTTAGCGGCAATAGTTGCTTATGCTATTTGGATGGTAGTTGAACGTGTTATAGATGAGAAAGCAGATAAGGTACCTGAAACACATAAAGTTTATTGGCGTGTTGGTAGTTGGATCACTACAGCATTCTTATGGTACACTTGGTTATCACACGACATGGCCAATATTGCTGTATTCCTTCCTAGAGTATTATCCGTTGAATGGATGCTTTTTGTATCTGTTGTGTTTATAGTATTCTTAGGATACACGTTTTATGAACGTGGAGGAAAGATTCAACACGTTGTTTTAGAAAAGACTGGCACTAGGTATGTGCGTTCAGCAACATTAATTAATGTAGTATATGCATTTATATTAATGTTCTTTAGAGAGTATAATGATATTCCTATGAGTACTACTTGGGTCTTTGTTGGATTGTTATGTGGAAGAGAACTTGCAATATCAACACTTATGGAAAACTATAAGTTTAAGTATGTGTTTCCTATAATAGGCCGTGACTTCTTAAAAATGATGTTAGGACTAATTGTGTCAGTAGGAATTGTATTGTCAATACACTATGTTATTATACCTAACGGGTTACACTAAACATCTTACGATAATCTTTGATTAGAGCAGATGCAAACTCACATTGTGAGTTAAGTCCAGGGTGTTGCCCGTCTTGTGCTTTATCAATATAATAATCTACTATATTATACTTGCAATATTCTATATCAGGTTCAAGTAAATCTGATATTAATTTTGCTTCTAGATTATCTAGCCCAGGCGGTTGAAAATGTAATATGCTTTTAATTCCTTGCTTTCTTAAAGACAATTCAGCATAATTTATATACCAGGAAGTTGTATGAGGATCGTCATCGGGGCTCCAAACTGTTTGATAATACCCTTTTGCTTTTTTAGATTTTATCCAAGCACCTAGTCTATCAGTTCTACGTTCAGGATCAAAGTCAACCCCCCATCGATCCAGATCCCCATCTTTTGAAATCATCATTGAACGATTTATATAAGTCCATTGGAAGATAATTAAATCATTTGGCTTAAAGTGTTCTTGAACTAATTTGAGAGTATATAATATTTCTTTGTTACTAGAACCAGGAAAAGATAAGTTCCTTACAGTTCGATTAGCATGACGGCCTAATATTGAGGCATAACTTGATTTAGATGGCTTACCGTTACAATCTTCTAATCCTTGACCGTAAGTATAACTACACCCAAATGCATATAACGTTGGTGTTGATGTTTTGACATAGTCTATATCAAACCAGTTATTCTTCATTGTATTAACGCATTAATGTAATTGGATCTAAACTTTTCATAGCAGATGGTTGCGGAACTTCTTTACTACTATTTGCTAAATTGTTTAAGTGTTTAATATATTCATTAATATTATGATCAGAAATAGGATCAAACTTACCTTTTAATATACTAACAAAAAATCCACGCCAACGATCCTTAGCTATTTGCCAAGGTGTATAGTTTCTAAGGTTACCAAAATGGTTAAAGTAATGACAAGTGCCGTGATGTTTATAACCCATCCAACGCATTGGTACACGAGTAACAATATCATTATTGTTTCTCCAACGGTAATGTTTGAACGGAATATGATTAATGTAACTAGGCCAACCAACCCTTGGAGTTCCATAAGTATGTAACTCTTTAGGATTCGTACATTTATTTTCGCCTTTACAACGACTTGCACATATAGTTGCCATGCCTGCACCTAACGAATGTCCAGTAAACCAAACGTTACGTTCTGCTTGTTCTCTTTCTAAGTCTTCTTCTATTTGAGGCCACAACTTATCAACTTCATGTTTAAATCCTTTATGAACTCGTCCGACTGTTTCTGAAACAACAGGCCATGCTTCTGCATCAGCTTTAATATCGTTCCATTGTTTAGGTTGTGTTCCACGACAAGCAATTACAAAATCATGCTTATTCATAAAACGATATGCTTCTGCACCTTTAATATTATAGTATTCTATAGTAGTAAAGCCTAGCTTTTTACCTTCTCGAGTTGCATCTTCCCCTTCATAATAAGCAATAGCACTTAGTTCAGCAAAAAGTAATGCACGGTGTTCAAATGATAAATTAGCTATTGGTTTCGTTAATTTTTTACTGAACATTAATATTCCTTTATTTTTATTAGTTTATGGTATAGTAATAATATAGGTATTTATCTCCATGCGCCAGCACCTTATCGTCGAAGTATTTACACACAGGCAACTAAATACAGTATAGGAAACGAAACCATGAAAAGAACCACTAGATCTATACTCGAAGAACTAAACAGTATTCACCGTACGACTGATAACGAAGCATTAATACAGTCAACAGGGAATAACTTAATTGAAAGTTCGATTAATTTATTAAACAGAATAACTGATAGTTATGACGCAGATACAGCCGCAGAATTAGAAAGACGTTTTATAAACAGTATTAGAAGTGGTGATCCTCGTAAATTTAAACGTGGCGTTGATAAAATAGTTGAAGCAAGGAAAACAAATGATTCTCAATGAAGGCGGTAACATATTCAAAAATGCTGAGGGCGAACCAGCTACAATCCGTATTAATAAAGCAGATGTAAAGCCTACATTAGGTTGGCTTGAAAAGATCACTGGATTAGATCATAAAGGCCATATGCTTGGCAGTACTGGTGTTAAAGACACTAGTGGTGATTTAGATGTTGCTATTGAGAAAGATAAAGTTAGTAAAGACGATCTAGTAGGAAAATTACAAGCATGGGTAGTTAAAAATCATCCTGATGACGAGCCTAAACAATGGATTCGAAAGTCTGGTATTTCAGTACATTTTAAAACACCTATTAGAGGTAATGAGAAAAACGGATTTGTACAAACAGATTTAATGTTTGGTGATCAGAAGTTTATGAAATTTGCTTTAGGTGGCATGGACGCAAAAAGTAACTTTAAAGGCCAACACCGTATGATTATGATTGCCTCGTTAGCAAAAGCACTAGGATATAAGTGGAGCCCCTCAAATGGATTAGTTGATAGAATAAGCAACGAACCTTTGGAAGGTGCAAAGGATCCAAAGTTTATTGCAAAGACTTTAATGGGTCCAACTGCAACTCCGCAAGACTTACAAAGTGTAGAATCAATTAATGCTAAAATTAAAGCAGACCCTAATTACGAAAACTTAGTTAAAGATGCCAAAGACTGGTTTGAAAAAGATGGACTAGAGCTACCATAATGAGATTTTTTGAATTTAAACAAATTGTAAAAGAAATGGAAGCACGTATCCAACATGCAGAAGATATCATCTTCTGGGAAGGAAGTGCTGGAGCCAAACGTGCTTTGCAATCTTTAGCTAACATGGCCAAAGGTGGACACAAAGATGTAACAATCAAATGGGATGGATCACCTGCTGTAATATTTGGTCGTGATGCAGATGGCAAGTTTGTCTTTACAGACAAGTCAGGCTTTAGTGCAAAAGGATATGATGGTAAGTCACAAAGTGGCGATGACTTACAGGCCATGTTACTTGGTAGAGGTAAAGGTGGCGAGAAGTCAGACAGTTATAAAGCATTTGCAGGCAATATGAAAGATGTATTTGACGAATTTGAAAAAGCTGTACCTAAAAAACACAAAGGCTATTTCAAAGGAGACATGTTATACTTTAATACTCCTGATACAATAGGTGAAACGCTGTCCTTTAAACCTAATACAGTAACATATACAGTACAAAAAGATAGTGACATAGGTAAACAAATAGCAAGAAGTAAAACTGGTGTAGTTATTCATAGAGTTGTAGATCAAAACGGTAACGAAGGTCCTTTAGGTCAAACACCTCTATTTGAAGGTAAAGAAGTATTAGTATTACCACCAGTGACTGTAGTTGATGCTCCAAACGTAGACATGAGTAGCATTAAAGAAGTAAGTGGAATTGTAAGTAACAATGCTAACGAGATTGACAGTTTATTAAACAAAGAAACATTAGCCGCAATGAAGGTTAGTGACTTCTCTCAAATACTTTATACATATACTAATAGTAAAGTTGATACAGGATTAGATAAACTAGGTAAAGACTTTGTACAATGGCTATCAGGTAGCAAAGTAAGTAAAAATAAACAAGCAAAAATTATTGAATATGTAAAAACAAATATTAAGGCTTTTAATGCATTATGGCAAACAGTAAACGGTATCATGAGAGTTAAAGATGATATCATTAATCAATTAGAAAATCAACCTGCTGATGTTAAAGCATCAATAGGTGGTAAGCCTGGAGGAGAAGGTTATGTATTAGCTAATCCAAAAGGAGATATAAAACTAGTTAATCGTGCAGGCTTTAGTGCGGCTAACAGAGCAGTAAAACGAGAGGGGACTAATATGAGAGCAAGTGACTTTACAGATACCGACTTTATGCGTAGAGGTATTGATCCAGCAGACGTTGACGATAACGACGATCCAGGATTTAAACAAGATATGATGTTTAACCAATTAGGCAAAATATTAGATTCACAATCTAATCCAAAGCCGTTGAATACCGTTACAACTGATGATGGTAAAAAAATGAAAGTTGATGTAGCACAAGCTAAAACATTACGTATGATGGCAACTACTGATAGAGTTAAGCCAGCTATACGTTTTGAGTTTACTAAAGACATTCAAAAATCAGCTGGATTAGAACAATTTCTTGCAGTTAAAGATCCAAAAGAGATGATTAATATCTTTGCTGACAAGTATATGAAGTAGGCGATATGGAACTCAAATTCTTAGACGAGATATATGAAGCGAGAATGACTCGCAATAGTACTGACCAAAAGAAGTTATCATATACTGACTGTGGTGAAAGGCTATACTTATCGCTATTGATTCTTGAGTTACTAAGGCAATACCCAGGTTCTTCTAAAGGTATTGCTAATGGGTATGCGAAAAAGACTGTAGACAATCAAAACTATAAGCACTTTCGTATGCATGGAACTGATTTATATAACTTAATATATTTTGTAGCTGGACCAGAAGAAGCAGTTAATAAATTAAAAGATCCAGCGGCCGCATTGGCTTTGAGAAAACGTATATCATTTCCACTCTTAGCATTAAATGGATACCTTCATAAAATAGCTTCCGGTGGTACTGTTGGTACTAATTCAGAATTGTTTATGCGTATAGAAAATATGTTACGCATAAACTCCGAGTATAAATCAATTAGACGGTACCTTGTTAATTACGGTACTGCTAGTATACGTGACAAAAAGTCAGTAACAACAAAACTATTATTTGCCGCTAGAGCAAAATTAAGAAATAGTGATTTAATTTCATACTTAGAAGAACTATCAACTAACAGAGACTTAGAAACTTCGATGGTTAAGGATCACGAACCTACAATTAGTATTCCTGACCAAACACCTACATCAAATAAAGACTTAATGTTTTATAGATACATTGTAGGTCCACGTAACTTAGTAGGTACTAAAAAGTTTTTAGACATGGCAAAGGCAGGCAAAAGTGTTCCGTCTCCTTTTATTGCTTCTTACTTTCCGGCTATTAAATTACTGGATGATATTGTAAAAGCTGGCCCAGGATACATCACAATGCTTAAAGCACTCCAAAAACGAGCATTACAGAGCAAAAAGTAACCAAAATTCCCCCAATCGACTAAATACTATTAACTAACATACAAGAGAAAGTATGTCAGGGTCATTAGAGAAAATAGGAGAAATAAAATGGCTGGAGTAGCAAGAACAAACGGATTAGGTCACGCACACGAGACCTTATATTCAACAGCAAACTTAGGTTTTTACGTAATCGACGCAGGCGCATCATTAGCCGCTGAAGGTGGAATTGGTAAAGCCTTAGAAGCATTAGCACAAGCAATTAACCCAATCGCAATGAACAGCGAAGGAACAGCTGGATTAGTTAACGTAGTAGTTGACGATTCACAATGGGACGCGGCGGCACTACAAGTAGCAGTACGTAACTTAGGTACAGCAGTAGGATCTGGAAATTATGATGCCTCAGGTGCAACTGCAACTGCTGGTGGACAATTTATAGTATCTGCGTAATTTAATTACACTTTACTATTAAAACAGTACAGAAAAGGGTTCAGGTTTTACTGGACCCTTTTTTTGTGACCGCTAAGTATACAAGTCATGCAATCATTTGAAATCAAAACATTAATTGATATAACACAAACTGGTCAAACTAAATTTAAAAGTAAGGATCGGATGCTGATTAATCAACAAGCAAATTGGAATACATTT
>Ga0066846_10000156_pt1 | contig 31248 bp, 23 predicted proteins | sample ETNtaG_33_FD_65489 | JGI IMG/M metagenome (GOLD analysis project Ga0066846, IMG submission 65489) | Marine microbial and viral communities from oxygen minimum zone, Eastern Pacific Ocean - ETNP201310SV76 | ecosystem: Environmental > Aquatic > Marine > Oceanic | place: Pacific Ocean: Eastern... | reverse complement strand
TTGATGCTCTGATCAGTGAAGCCATTTCAGCAACCGGAGCCCTTTCACCCAAGGAGATGGGAAAAGTGATTGGCTGGCTGAAGCCGAAAGTCCAGGGCCGTGCTGATATGGGCAAGATAAGCGCCTCGGTTAAGAACCGTCTTCAGTAGACGAAACCGGGCAACCCTTAATCGATCATCTCCCCTCTGTCCGTACGGTGACGCAAAACCCAGACAACTGGGACGCTCCTCTCTTAATGGATGATTTGATCCACCACTCTACAACCACGGATCATCTGATCTGCCTTTTGACTGACAGTGGATTCCTTCCGGGCTAGAATCAGGCGATGGCCGGACGAATCCCGCAATCCTTTATAGATGACCTTCTTGGGAGGGTCGACATTGTCGAAATTATCGACTCTCGCGTCCCTCTTAAGCGGGCAGGTAAAGAGTACAAGGCGTGCTGCCCTTTTCATGAGGAGCGCACTCCCTCATTTACCGTCTCCTCTTCAAAACAGTTCTACCACTGTTTTGGCTGTGGAGTGCATGGCACTGCAATCACGTTTCTCATGGAGTACACCCATCTTGACTTCCGTGAAGCCATCAACGAACTGGCGAGTGGTGCTGGAGTCGAAGTGCCAACAGAGGGTGATCAACCACGAAGAGCGCAGAACAGCACTGCCTCACTCAGGCAACTGATGGTTGAAGCCAACCAGTTCTTTGGACAACAGCTGCGAGAACACCCCAAGAGTGATCGGGTGATCAACTATCTGAAACAAAGAGGCCTTAGTGGGGAAGTGACTGCTGAATTTGAGCTTGGATTTGCCCCCCCGGGGTGGAGCAATCTGCTTGATCAGTTTGGTAAAGATGACGCCAGGCGCAAGCTCCTCTTTGAAGGGGGGCTGATTATCAAGAAAGAGTCGGCCGGCTTCTATGATCGATTCCGTGATCGGGTGATGTTCCCTATCCACGACCACCGCGGACGAGTAGTGGGCTTTGGTGGTCGTATCCTGGATCAGGGAGAACCCAAGTATCTGAACTCACCCGAAACCCCCCTTTTTCATAAGGGCTCTGAGCTCTATGGCCTCTTTCGTGCCAAAGAGTCGATCCATAAAGAGCAATGCTGTCTCATTGTGGAGGGCTATATGGATGTGGTTGCGCTGGCACAACATGGCATCAGGAATTCAGTAGCAACACTGGGGACCGCCACCACCCGACAGCACCTGGAACGACTCTTTCGACATGTCAATGAGTTGATCTTCTGTTTCGATGGGGATCGTGCCGGGAAGCAGGCTGCGTGGCGTGCATTGGAATCCGCGCTTCCCACTCTGCAGGATGGCCGCCAGGTTGGATTTCTCTTCCTCCCGGATGGTGAAGATCCGGATTCTCTGGTTCGTGGTGAAGGTGAGGCCGCCTTTCGCAAGCGGTTGAGTGCTTCAACCCCACTCCCCGACTATCTCTTTGATCAACTTCGTAAAGAGACGGATCTCAACCGACTTGATGGTCGCGCCCGACTTGTTGAGCTTGCCCGCCCACTGCTCTTGAGGCTTCCGGATGGTGTATTGCGCACCATGATGTTCGACAGACTGACCACCCTAAGCCAATCGAGGCCGGGCAGCCTGGAGGAGCACTTCACCTCTTCACCACCCTCAAAGACCAAAGCGCCTTTGCACTCTTATGGTGCGTTCGGCCAGTCGGAAGGTCGGCTCTCGCCGACGGCAAAGGCGATCGCCCTGCTTATTCAGCACCCAGGAATGGGAGGGCATCAGATCGATCTCTCGCCACTTTGCGATAGTGATGACCCTGGCCTCCCACTGCTCCACTCAATCCAGGAGATCCTGACCAACAATCCCAAAATCAATACCGCAGCGCTGCTTGAGCATTTTCGCGAGACCCCCCATTTCCGCCCTCTGGTTAAGCTGGTGGCGTGGGAACACCTGATCCACAAGGATAATGTTCTCGCTGAGTTTGAAGAGACCATTCAGACCCTTATCGGCCGTCAGAGAACGAGAAGAATTGAGGTTCTGCTGCAGAAATCAACCAACAGCAAGCTGAGCGCGCACGAGCAGGGGGAGCTAACCCAGCTATTGGAGACTAAAAACTACCCAAAAGGTAAGAAAAACATGCTATACTAATTGGTTATTTAGCCATCAGGACTGCCAGGACTGAAAGATATATGGATTCCGATACCAAACGCAGCGAACTACGCAAATTGATTCTCAAGGGAAAGGAGCAGGGGTACCTCACCTACAGAGAGATCAACGACCACATTCCTGAAGATATGCATCATACCGACCAGATGGAGGTCGTGGTCAATATGATCAATGACATGGGAATTGAAGTTCACGACAAGGCGCCCGATGCAGACAGCCTGCTGCTCAAAACAGATTCAGATGATGAAGAGGCCCGTGAGGAGGCAGAAGCAGCACTGACAACTGCAGTAGAGAATGATTTTGGGCGAACCACTGACCCCGTTCGAATGTATATGCGAGAGATGGGAACGGTAGACCTGCTCACCCGCAAAGATGAGATCGCCCTGGCAAAACGAATTGAGAATGGTATTCGTCAAAGTACTGAAGCACTCGCCAGCTGCCCTATGGCCATTGGTCAGATTGTTAAACTGGGCGAGAAAATTGAAGCCGGCACCATGAGACTCACCGACCTCGTTGTCAATTTCCATGATCCAAATGATGATGGCGCCGCTGCCGTGTTTACTGGACAGGCCACTAAAGTTGAAGAGAAAAAGAACAACGATGAAGACGATGAAGACGAAAATCAGAACTTTGGCCCTGATCCTGAAGAGGCCAAAATTCGTTTTGACCGGATACGAAAGAGCAACATCAAATTAATCAGAGCCCTAGAGAAACATGGCATGGATTCAGACCAGGTTAAAAAACTGAGAAAACAGATCTCTTCGGAATTTCTTGATATCAAGTTTGTCCCTCGCCAGATCGACATACTCAATGCGAACATGCGTCGGGTTGTTACAGAGTCGAGAGCCAAAGAGCGTGAGATGATGGAGTTCTGCATCAAGAAAGCCAAAATGCCGAGAAAGACCTTCGTCAGTGTCTTTGTTGGCAACGAAACCGACCCCAAGTGCATGGGCAAGCTTCTCAGGAAGAAAGAAGGTGATAACGACATTCTCAAAGCCTGCTCGGAGGAGTTTAAGAGCTGCCAGATTAAATTGCGTGAGCTTGAGAAAAAAGTGGGCATGCGAATTGCCGACCTCAAAGAGGTCAACCGCCGGATGTCGATTGGAGAGGCAAAAGCACGCAGGGCGAAAAAAGAGATGGTCGAAGCCAACCTTCGCCTGGTGATCTCAATTGCCAAGAAATACACCAACCGGGGGCTTCAGTTTCTTGATCTCATCCAGGAAGGCAACATCGGCCTGATGAAAGCGGTGGACAAGTTTGAATATCGACGGGGCTACAAGTTCTCAACCTATGCCACCTGGTGGATCCGTCAGGCAATTACCCGTTCTATTGCAGACCAGGCGAGAACCATCCGTATACCGGTCCACATGATTGAGACGATCAATAAGCTCAACAGGGTCCAACGTCAGATTCTCCAGGAGATGGGACGAGAAGCCCTTCCCGAGGAGTTGGCTGAGAGGATGGAGATGCCTGAAGATAAAATCCGAAAGGTGTTGAAAATTGCCAAAGAACCGATCTCAATGGAGACCCCCATCGGTGATGATGAGGATTCCAATCTCGGTGACTTCATTGAAGATAAAAACATGGAGTCACCGATCGAGAACGCCACCTCCTCAGGACTTCAGAGCGCTGCTCAGGATATGCTCGACTCCCTTACTCCAAGAGAAGCGAAAGTCCTGCAGATGCGATTTGGGATCGGGATGAACACTGATCACACCCTTGAAGAGGTTGGCAAGCAGTTTGATGTCACCCGTGAACGCATCCGCCAGATTGAAGCCAAGGCACTGCGCAAACTTAGACATCCCTCTCGTTCAGAACACTTGAGGGCGTTCCTCGAGAGCTGATTTACTGTTTCCCCCCAACACCCTGTTGATCAGGATATCTCAAGGGCCTGTAGCTCAGTTGGTTAGAGCAGTGGACTCATAATCCATTGGTCGAAGGTTCGAGTCCTTCCGGGCCCACCATTTCTCTCAAGATAACGTCATCTCAGTGTTCTCCCTTCACGTTGTACGCTGAGGTTCCATTGTCTTGTGAGGGAGTGATAATACCCATGGGGTAATCTATAAAAACCAAAACGGACTTGCTGGGGAGTGATGTTCAGTACTTCTCCATATGCAGCGTTCCTCTCACCCTCCCCTTATCGGCTTTAAACCCTCGACCCACCAAACGTTCCTCGGCATCCTCAATCATCAGTGGGTTGCCGCAGAGAAAGATATGACAACTCAATGGATCGACCTGAAAACCACAATAGTGGTCTAGCTGCTCCTCGTCGAGAATCGGGGGCAGACGTCCCGTCTTACCGCTCCACGAAGGATCATCGTGGGGGCGAGAGATGACAGGAAGATAGGTAAAGTTCTTCTGGGTCGCATTGAGGGACTCAAGCTCACGTCGATAGCCAAGATCCCAGGAGTAGCTGGCTCCATGGATGATGGCAATCTGTCGACCCTGGTTGGCCAGCACTTCACTTCTCAACATGCTGATATAGGGAGCAAGGCCTGTCCCGGTCGCCACCATCAATACATTTTTCTCTTCAGGAACTTTGTCGACAGTAAATATTCCCTTGGCCCTGGGGGCGACAAAGAGTCGATCCCCCCTCTTAAGAGCAAAAAGACGAGGAGTGAGCGCTCCGGAGGAGACAAGAGAGATGAAGAACTCAAGGTTATGGGCATCACCGCTTCCCGATGAGATTGAGTAGGCACGGCGTATCATTGGGTCTGTGGTTGTCTCTCTGTACTCTACCTCTGCAGCCTCAGGGATACGGGGCGCCTCCTTGAGAAGCCCGAGAACAGCATACTGGCCAGCAATAAATCGGTACTCATCACTATCAAGCTCGATTCTGAATATCCTGATCTCTCCCGTCACCTCAACCAACTGCTTCACCGTGGCGTTATAGGTGAATTTGCTGACGATTTGCGGCTCATTCATCGATGAAGTCTGTCCATTGTCTGTCGGTTCTCACCGGGAGTTGAAGTCCCAGACAGAGTAGGGTTCCGAAGAGATAATGTCTATAAGCATAACGACACCAATAAAAACGAGGGCAGACCACCGATCAGAGATTACAACCCTTCAGCCTCTGTGGTTGGCAATACGCCCCAACGGCCGACAACAACCTCATTGCCTGGTGAGGGCAGAGAAGGCACATTGCATGAGAGCAGCAGTGAGAGCACGGCAATGGCTGTACCCACCAAAAAGACTGCAGCGGGTGAGATCAGCCAGAGTATCCCAAGCAGAGCCGGCAGCACCACCGCAGCGATATGATTAATGGTAAATCCCACTCCTGCTGTTGCTGCAATATCAGCTGGATCGGCAATTTTTTGAAAATAGGTGCTGATGGCGATAGCGAGGGCGAAGAAGAAATGATCGATGACATAAAGTCCTGCAGCTATCGTAGGGTTGTTAACAAAGGCGTAGGCCGTAAAAACAATGATCAACCCCGTATACTCAAATATCAGCGCCCTCCTCTCCCCCACCACACCAATCAACTTTCCAATCCGTGCGGCAAAGAGCATGTTGAGGGTGGCATTAACCAGAAAAAGTGATGAGATGGCAGCCACACTAAATCCAAATTTCTCAACCATGAGAAAACCGGCAAAGACCACAAAGATCTGGCGACGCGCCCCTGAGAGAAAGGTAAGAAGATAGTAGAGCCAGTAACGCTTGCGTAGCACCATATGGCGGTGCTGTTTCACCTTTTGAGGAAAATAGGGAAAAGCCAGCCATGAGAGAAGAGCAATCAGACAGGTGGCGCCCCCACCCAAAATGTAGACCGGCACGAAGCCCAGGCCGAGCAGTTCAAAGGCAACCCAGATCACCCCAAAGGTGATGATGGAGGCAAACGCACCGACGGAGATAATTCTACCCAGAACCTCCGGGGCCCGCTCCTTGCCAAGCCACTGCAGAGAGAGTGAGATCTGTACTGTTTCATAGTAGTGAAAACCAATAGACATCAAGACGGTGGTGAGATAGAGGCCGATTACGCTCGGGAAAAGACCTGTAACCAGAGTTCCCACCCCAAGAAACAGAAGTGCCAGATAAGCGAGCACCTGTTCCCGAAAAAGCAGAAGAAGAAAAACCACTGCAAAGGCAAGAAAACCAGGTATTTCACGCAAGCTCTGAAGAATTCCAATCTCGATGCCGGAGAAGGCAGCCCTCTCAATGGCAAAGTTGTTAAGCAGTGCCTGCCAGGTGGCAAAGCTCAAGGGCACTGCGCTGGCCATAAGCAGGAGCAATAGTTCTGGACGGTTCTTTATTTTATTCTTGAGTGACAAAACTGCGATCTGAGCTTTATATTTCCATCAACAATGGCGTAGGTGATTACTGCTTCACCTAAAATTATTTTTTGAAGATCCATATTATCAGTAAAATTACTCTTGAACTCATCCGGTTTGAGTTATCATTGAATTCTTATATCTATGCTATTTTGCGCCCGTAGCTCAGTTGGATAGAGTACCTGGCTTCGAACCAGGGTGTCGGGAGTTCGAGTCTCTCCGGGCGCGCCATTTCATTCACCACTTTAGATGTCATTGAACGTCGTTGTCACTCTTCGCAGACAGAAAAACGACACTAACAGCAAACAAATCGCGTCCGTACCAAAACTCAACGATTAAACTCGTCTGATCTGATCCATCGTACAGCTGCGCATGTTATTGCGCAGCAACATCAAATTCAAGGACTTCCCCTAAAGAACCAGTCAAGAATGACATCAAAATTGAATTCGTTTTTAAACCAGATGGGTTTTTGGAATTGATCGATAATTTTAAGCTTTGCCCTGATTTAATAAATGTTTGTATTGCAGTTTTGATTTTTGCTTTCTGTGATGCATCTAAGTTTTTATTGCTTTCAATCGAAACACCAACTATTTCCGAAATTTGTTGACGGTTTAATCCGTTCTCTTTTTCCGCTAATTTGAGTGCAATCTCAGTCAAGCCCTCATTGGAAAAAGAAAAACCAATCGTTTTGAATGTAATGTCTTTGGTAATCTCGTTTAGGAGGCCGCTGTCAGGGCTCCCCTCCAGTTTTTTAATTAGATCCTCTGAAATACCACCCAGTGTTAGATTCAGGCCCACTTTTGCAAGCTGTTCTAGGTTAGCAGATATCTCGATACTTGATGTCGATGCGGAAAAATCGGATACGGAAGACATGCTTGCATTAAAAATTAGCTTATTTTGATTAACAGTATCTAAAATTTCCTCAGGGATAAATCCAGATTCCAACAACGCTGACTTTGGTATTTCGGCGGCAGTTAATTTCAAATTGACATCGTTTATCAATTCGTTGTGTCGTCCAACATCTAATTGAAGAGATCCTAGCTGAACAACTCCTGATTCTTTTTCGCTGAACGTTATTTTTTCCACTTTGAGAGCACTTAGGCCGAATGCATCACTCACATTTCTCGCTATCTTTTCTTCATCCTCAAGGACGAGAGGTAGCACAAACTTATCAAGGCTGACGCTTTCTACACTAATTTTTGGCTTATTTTCACGCTCCTGAAAATTTAAATTCTTTAGAGTAACGTCAGTTAACGTATTATTCTCGAGTTTGCCGATTGAAAATGAAGCAATATATTGCTCTGGGCTCTTTTTTTCCTCTTTTATTTTTAAATTCTCGATTCTAAAATCAGAGAAAGTTATAATCTTTAATGCCTCTACTATTTTGTCAGGGTTGGCCTCGACGGCCTCGTTAATTTTAATAATTGGAATGCCTTTAATCCGCAGGTGACCAAACCCAATGTATCCGCCACGACCGGTGTAAGCTTTAAAATTTTCAGCATTTTCTATGTTGAGAAGATCGCCAATGTTCGACAGCAATAGCTTAGAGATTGAGATTGACCGCCTCTCAGACTCGAGGTTAGGGGAGTTTTTTATAACTACATTCTCTAAATCCACTTTTCCAGAGAGGCCTGTGCCTGCTACTTTGTAGGACAGCGATGTTTCTCCCTCATCAAATTCAGGACCTAATCCTTTAAAGAGTGATTTAATTTTTTGCTCTGCTTTAGCAATTTCCTCTTTCACTTTTTCTTCAGCGTAGTTTGAATAAAAATACCCGCCACCTGCTACAACACAGATAGCGACAACTACTCCGCCAACGATGTACGACCGTTTCATTGATCCTGCCCCCATGCCTTAAATAAAATTACTCAGGGAGATAAACAATAAGTGGATGGTGATCAAGAAGTCAACAACTTCGTTTGGTGCACGCCAGAGCGTCCTATGGCCGTTGGGTGGTATTGGTACTTGAAAACAGCCACGCCATGTCGAGCTAATCATTATGATAGACAAATGTCATGACAGAGGGCCTGATACCACCTGTCATTTGGCAGGGGGCGTAGCCCCCTTATCCCCGCAAGGGGATTTATCCAGTATGCGGATGTACTGAGACGTCGCAACAAAATTATGATTTGTCCATTTGGTAGCTTCGAGATGTTATAGACTGAAAGCCAGTTCCAATCTCATCCAAGAAGATTTCAAAGTTGTCCGGATGATCTGCTCGATCACCGATGCCGTACTGTAAGGTGCTGTTAGAGCGAGCTAACCCAGTTCATTTGGGCAGTGCTTAGCATCGCTTAATTGTGTGATATTAGTCAAAGTGGTAAATGCTATGGCGCCTAACGCTTCTTCAGTTAGGAACGCCTGGTGTCCAGTAAAAATGACATTGTGGCAAGAAGATAAGCGCCTGAAGACATCATCTTGAATGATTTCATTTGACTTATCTTCAAAAAATAACTCCACTTCATTTTCATACACATCAAGACCGAGTGACCCCAATTGGCCTGTTTTCAGCGCTTCCATGGCATCTAGCGCATTCAACAATCCCCCACGACTGGTGTTAATCACCATTACGCCTGGCTTCATCTTGCTAAAGCTCTCCCTATTCAGCAGGTGATGGTTTTCACTCGTCAGTGGACAATGCAGTGAAATTATGTCACACGCCATAAAGATTTTTTCAAGAGGCACATATTCAACTCCCAAGTCGAGCACGGCCTGATTTGGGTAGGGGTCATGTGCAAATACATGACATCCGAATCCAAGCAAAACCTTGATTGTCGCCAGACCAATTTTTCCTGTTCCAATAATTCCAACGTTGCGATTCTGCATATTGAATCCCACCAGCCCTGTTAACGAAAAGTTAGCATCTCGGGTACGTTGATAAGCTTTGTGTATTTTTCTGTTTAATGTCAGCATCAGGGCGACGGTGTGTTCCGCGACTGACTCAGGTGAATAAGAAGGGACATTGACCACCTTCAGGTTCAACTTTTTTGCCGCCTCCAGATCGACGTTGTTATAACCGGCGCAACGCATGGCAATGACCCTGGTGCCATTTTCTGATAATTCAGTCAATATCTTTTCGTTAAGTGAATCGTTGACAAACGCACAGATAACCTCGAAACCATAGGCCAAACTAACGGTCTGCAAGCATAAACGGTAATCAAAATACTCGATCTGCAGCCCAAAGGTTTGGTTAATGCGATCAAAATGGTCGATGTCGTACTGCTTAGCACTGAAAATTCCTACTTTCATTAAAGTTACCTATGCGAAACTGATAGTGTCATTACTTAGCGCCACAACCCCATGAGGCGTCTTTTGGACTACAAGAGGCTGATGTGAGGGATTGTACCATCAATGGACCCGAAACCCTGCCGTTGTCTGTTTTACATCACTCCTGCTATCCTTAATAACCTTTTCATCCCTTCCTCTTTTCTGTTTTCAATCCACAACACATAATTTGCTCACTTTAGCGACTATTTTAAAGCACCAATACCACCTGACAACCACAGGGTTTTGAATCTGCTGATGGCCCAAAGCCCCGCATCTGCCAAAAGCAAATTCCTATCCTTAATACGATGTTGATTGCGGCGATTTTCATCCTGGTCTTGATGGTGTTTGTTGTCGGTTTGCTGTTTGCCTACGGCACCGATTTTCCTCAATCCGTCCAGCGCTTCCTGGCCATCTTCTTTCTGGTGATAAGCGCAATAGAAACCGTGTTCATAATCTGGGTGCTGATTTATGTATTAGTGAGTGACTGGTCTTTATGGGGACTCTCTTTCGATGAGTTCTGGCGATCCCAGCTTGCCATTATCTATCCGTTCAAGGAGTGGCTGTATACCTGGCTGTGGAATGACCTGTTGAACCTTCTTTTGGTGTTTCTTCCGGCTGTGGTCTTCCTGTCGATCAGGACAGTCTTGACGACAGTCATCGGCATCTGGTTTCTCAAGCTCTCCAAAGCACAAGGATAAATCCACAGAGGAGCGAAGCAGACCTCGCTCACAAAATGATTCTGCCGAAACCCGGTCAGTGTTTGACGGTGTCGTTTTTTTCGGGTTGTATGGCGTACTACGTGAATTTCAGGGATTTCGGCTGCTGTTAGAATTGGCTTGGAATAACAGTGCGGCCTGTCATTCTGGCAACCAGCCCGCAACTGACGGAATATAAGAATGACTAGATTCTCGGCATGGGCCGTTTTCAAGGCCGGCCTAAGCGGCCAGAAAAACTGGGACCGTCAATGGCGTGATCCCGAACCGAAAAAAGAATACGACGTGGTGATCGTCGGCGCCGGACTGCACGGCCTGGCCACGGCATACTATCTCGCGAAAAACCACGCTGTTGGTAATATTGCCGTGCTCGATAAAGGCTGGCTGGGCGGCGGCAACGCCGGCCGCAACACCACCATCGTGCGCTCCAACTACATGATGCCGGGCAACCGGCAATTCTACGAACATTCGCTCAGACTCTGGGAAGAGCTGAGCCATGACCTGAATTACAACGTCATGTTCAGCCAGCGATACCATGTATCGCTATTCCACAGTCCTGCCGCGCGTGACAACGCGGCGCGGCGCTATAACACCATGCGGCTTACCGATTCCGACGGCGAGCTCTGGGACCTGGAGACGCTGAAGGCCGAAATACCGCACCTGAACTACGACAATGCACGTTTCCCAATTATCGGTGCTGCGGTGCAAAAACGCGCTGGCAGCGCACGCCATGACGCGGTCACCTGGGGTTATGCGCGCGGCGCCGACAGCCTCGGCGTCGATATCATCCAGAATTGCGAGGTCACCGGCGTGACGCGCGAAGACGGCAAGGTGGCCTCGTTGCAGACCACGCGCAGCACCATCGGCGCGAAGAAAGTCGGTTTCGCGGTTGCCGGTAACAGCTCGCGCCTGTGGCAAATGACGGGGCTGGGCCGCCTGCCGATTGAAACTCACAAGCTGCAGGCTTTCGTTTCCGAACCCCTCAAGCCGCTGCTCGATCACGTCGTGGTGTTCGGTGTGGGCGGGACACATTTCTACATCTCGCAGTCGGACAAGGGCGGCATGGTCTTTGGCGGCGATCTCGACTGGTACAAGTCTTACGCGCAGCGCGGAAACCTGCCGATTGTGCAGGATGTTGCCGAATGCGCGACCGCAATAATGCCTTGCCTTGGCCGCGTGCGCCTGTTGCGTCACTGGTCTGGCGTGATGGACATGTCGATGGATGGCTCGTCGTTCATCTGCAAGACCCCGCTGGAAAATCTTTACCTCAATGCCGGCTGGAATTACGGCGGTTTCAAGGCCGGCCCGGGATCCGGCTGGTATTTCGCCGATCTGATTGCCAATGATCGCCCCGATCCGGTGATCGAAAGAATGAATCTCGATCGCTTCCGCCGCGGAGTGATTATCGATGAACGCGGCGCCGGACCCGATCCGAAGCTGCACGGGTAAGGAGGAAGCCATGATCAGAATCAATTGCCCCTTCTGCGGTGAGCGCGATCACTCGGAGTTCGGCTACGGCGGTGATGCCTCCATCAAATACCCGGCGCTCGATGCATCGATAGACGAGTGGCACGACGCAATTTTCCTGCGCGAAAACATTTGCGGCATGCAGTCGGAAACCTGGCATCACACCAGTGGATGCCGCATGTGGTTGATCGTCGAGCGCGACACCATGACCCATGAAATCAAGTCGGTACGCCCGGCGCACGACGGTAATGCCGCAGTACTTGCGGCCGAATCGGCGGGAGGCAATTCATGAGTGCGAAGCGACTGGACAGCGGCGGCCGCATCGACCGGCAGCAGCGCATTGACTTCAGCTTTGATGGACGCGACCTGAACGGCTATACCGGCGATTCGCTCGCCTCGGCGCTGCTGGCCAACAATGAAAAAATCCTAGGACGGAGTTTCAAGTACCACCGGCCGCGTGGCGTGATGTCGGCCGGGGTCGAGGAATCCGGCGCCATGGTTACCATCGGCAGCGGTGCGCGGCGCGACCCGAACGTCAAGGCAACGATGCAGGAACTTTACCAGGGTCTTATAGCCAGCGGGCAAAACGCCTGGCCGAACGTGCGTTTCGACGTCCACGCTGTCAACAGCCTGTTCGGGCGTTTTTTCATGGCCGGCTTTTACTACAAGACCTTCATGGGCCTGCCGCCTTTTGAATGGGGCAGCAAGGGCACCGCGCTTTGGATGAAATACGAAAAGATCATCCGCAAGGCAGCCGGCATGGGCGAGGCCTCGCGTGAACCTGATCCCGACGTTTACGATCATGCGCATGCTCACTGCGATGCGCTGGTGGTCGGCTCGGGCCCCGCCGGGCTGCAGGCAGCGCTCACGGTTGCCAAAGCGGGCATGGCGGTCTGGCTGGTCGAGCAGGATTGCGAGCTCGGCGGCGACCTGCTCAACTGCACCGATGCGGCCAGTGAAAACCAGCGTGCCGCCGCGGTCGCCGAACTGGAAAAGGCCGGGGTACGCATTATGACCCGGACCACGGTGTTCGGTCTGTACGATGACGGCACAGCGGGATTGCTCGAACGGGTAACCGATCACCTGCCGAATACACCGCCTTACCTGCCGCGCCAACGCTTCTGGACACTGCGCGCAAAGCACACGATCGTCGCCACCGGTGCGCTCGAGCGCGGTGTTGCCTTCGGTAACAACGATCGCCCCGGGGTAATGAATGCCTCGGCCGGCAGGGCTTACCTGAACCGCTACGCGGTACGTATCGGCGAGCGTATCGTCGTTGCCACCAACAATGATTCCGCCTACCAGACCGCCGCCGAGCTGTCTGCTGCCGGCGCCAAGGTCAGCCTGCTTGACGCGCGCAGCTCGCTCAGCAAAGGGCTGCTCGAGATCACCGGCGAAGCCGATATCAGCCTGCACACCGGTTCCGCCCCGCTGAATGCCAAGGGCGCGCGCGCGGTTACCGGGCTCGATATCGCTTCGGCTGTCGGCGATGGCTGGGCACACGAAAGCAACATCGCCTGCGATTCGCTGCTGGTTTCGGGCGGCTGGTCACCGGTGGTACACCTAATATCGCACCGCGGCGTACGTCCCGTATGGGATGCCGCCCAGGCCTGTTTTGTCGCGCCCGATTTCGATGAGCCGATTCACCTCGCCGGCTCCGCGGCAGGCATCTGGAATACTGACGCCTGCTTCGATTCGGGTGAATCGGTGGGCGCGAAAGTGGTCGAGGCGCTCGGCGGTTCGGTCAGGGCCGCGGCTAGGCCCGCACCGGGTGGATGGGAAACCCCGATCCAGGCGCTTTTCGAGGTGCGCGTCGCCGGGAATAAGGCCAAGGCTTTTGTCGATCCGCAACATGACGTGTCCACCGAGGATGTGCGCCTGGCGCATCGCGAGGGCTTTGTCTCGGTCGAACACCTGAAACGCTACACCACGCTCGGCATGGCCACCGACGGCGGCAAGGTCGGCAATATCATCGGCCTGGCGCTGATGGCCGAGGCACTCGGCAGGGAAATTCCCGAGGTTGGTACGACCACATTCCGCCCCCCCTACACCCCAGTCGCGATCGGTGCGCTCAAGGGGCGCAACGTCAACGAGCATTTCCGCCCGTTACGTGTCACCCCGATGCACGAATGGAACCTGCAGCAGAGCGCTGCCATGACCCTGGCCGGCCTGTGGCATCGTCCCTGGTTCTTCGCCCGCGCCGGAGAAACCATCAGCGAAGCCTACGTGCGCGAAACCGAGACCACGCGGGAATCGGTGGGACTGTGCGACGTCACTTCACTCGGCAAAATCGCAGTGCAAGGCCCCGATGCGACCGAATTGTTAAACCGGGTCTATACCAACCCCTTCGCCAAGCTGCCCATCGGCAAGGCGCGCTACGGCATCATGCTGCGCGACGATGGCATCGTGATGGACGACGGCACCCTCTGGCGGCTATCTGATACCGATTACTTCATGACCACAACCACGGCCCACGCCGCCAAGGTTATGGTCTGGCTAGAGGAATTGCTGCAGACGCGCTGGCAGGACCTGCGCGTGCACGTGACCAGCGTATCCGAGCAATGGGCCGGCTGCGCAGTCGCCGGACCGAGGTCACGCGATGTGCTGTCGGCCTGCGTCGAAGATGCAGAAGTCATGACCAATGATAACTTCCCGTTCATGGGCGTTATCGAAACCACGCTTAAGGGCGGCATTCCCTGCCGCATCGCGCGCATCAGTTTCTCCGGGGAAATGGCTTTCGAGGCTTACGTGCCCTCGGATTACGCCCCGGTGATGATGGACTTATTGTGGGCCGAAGCGCAGAAATACGAAGGTTGTCTGTACGGCACCGAGGCGCTCGGGGCGATGCGTATCGAGAAAGGACACGTCACCGGGGCCGAGCTCGACGGACGCGTCAGCATCGACGATGCCGGTCTCGGCAAGATGGCGTCGCCGAACAAAGCCTTCATCGGCTGCGTGATGCGCAATCGACCCGAGCTGTTGCGCGAAGACCGGCCGCGCCTGGTCGGCATCCAGCCGGTGGACAAGTCGCAGACCTTCAATGCCGGCGCCATCCTGTGCGCGTCTGATAAGGTTTCCGGCATGGGCGAGGGCTGGATCACCGCGGTCACACACTCACCGGCGATGGGGCACTGGATTGGCCTGGGATTCATTTCCGGCGGTCACGGGGTCTGGAAGGGCAAGACCTTGGTCGCCGCCGACCCGGTGCGCAAGGGTAATATCAACGTCGAAATCATATCACCGCATATGTACGACCCGAGTGGAGAGAGAATGCATGGTTGAACGGGTTTCAGCACTGGCAGGACACAACCAACCGGGACATCACGGCGACCCCGACAGGGCCGGGGTCATGCTGCAGGAGATGCCGGGACTGGTATTGCACCAGGTCGCAGTGTGGCAGGATTCGATAGCCCAGGTCGGTAAGGATCTGGCACAGTTGGTAGGGGCGGGTGCCGCCGCCGGACCCGGCCGCGGCGTGACCGGTACCAGTGGATCGATACTGCGCATCGAGCCGATGAAGTGGTGGCTTTTCGGTGTCGAGGCGCCGGAACTGGACGCAGAGCTGGGCATGACGCTGGATCTTTCGCATTCACGCACCCATGTGCGCGTCAGCGGCGACGACGCGACGGCGTTTCTGAATCGGCATTTTCCCGTCGACCTGCGGGAAATCTCGTTTCCGATGGGTGGGGTAGCAGCGTCGGCCACACATCATGTGGGCTGCACCCTGTGGCGCTCGGAACACGGCTATGAACTGTTCATGCCGCGTGGTTTCGCGCTGTCGCTGTGGGAGGGATTCGTCGAGTCGGCCGCGCAATTTGGGCTTGAGATAGGCGCGACGGGGTAGCCTGACCACCAGTATCACTTCCTGTCGGGATAATGCGCTACGACAGCCACGGCTTCCAGGTGCCGGTCGGCATAAGAATCAGGACGACCAGAGTGAGTGTAAGTTTCCTTTATTTGGTTTAAATGGAGAGCCTTTTTTTGGACAAGACAGGATTGAACCTCTAATTTGGAGGGTGAAGCAGCACGAACTTGTTGAGAGAAAGGCTAATATTTTGTTTCTACTTCAACTTGCATTCTGCTGATCGCAATTCCAACAATTACGAAAATTACACCAATAAACAAAGAAAATTTAAGTGGTTCACCAAGTAGGAGCCATCCATAAAATATTCCAAAAATAGGAATTAAGTATGCAGCTTGCATCATGAATGTAGAGCCAGTATTGCGAATCAAAACCTGTCTCAATGAGAATGCTAATCCAGTTGGTATGATTCCTAAATAGATTAGGGCTAAGACGGGCAAGGATGAAAATTCATAATTGGAAAAATTTCCATACATAAACATTAAAGGTAAAAGCCATATAGACCCCCACAATAAACTATTCATGGTTACCATGTCGGATGGCTGATCAGAGATTTTTCTTATTATCAAATTAGAAACGACATAGGAGCATCCTGATAGATATATTGCTAGAGCCCCAATTAAAGAATCCATATCGGTAACAAATACTTCAACTCCAACAGCAAATATTACACCAGAAAATCCTATAATTGATCCTATGGTTTTTCTAAGATTAAGCTTTTCATCATTAGTAAAAAAGTGGGCCAAAACTAAAGCCAAAAAAGGATTGGCGGACATTATAATTACCCCTATGTTACTTGGTAGAGCTAGAAGGCCATAGGGGATTAGAGTGAATGGAATTGCAGCATTGAATAATCCAATAATGCTATAAGTAAATGTATTTTTTCCATAAAAATCGTATTTACCTTTTCTTAGTTTAACAACTAACAAAAGAAATATTGCTGCGAGGAATGTTCTATAGAAACCCACTTCAATCGGGTTAAATAATATGTTGCAAAATTTAATTGCAACAAATGATGCGCCCCAAACGGCACCGAGAAAGACTAATAGAGCGTAGTTATTAAGTGAAGCAGGCACTAAATTAATTCTTCAATTTTCATAAAAAGTAAATCTAAGTCACCGTCATCTATTATGATTCCCATAGCCCGGAGCGCATCGAACGGCTGAAGATCTGGTATCGCATCCCCGGCTTTGAGCTCTGCCATGTGTCAGTCGATGCCGGCCTCGCTGAAAAACTGGCGAAAAATGCGGGATGCTCGCAGACAATTTGGTTGCTTGATTGTCTTCAGCAGTCCAGCGTATGGTCGCGCTCCCATTGGCTGATCGAGGCACTGTAGCTACCCCAGTCCTGGTGCTTGAGCTTGGCGTAGCTGTCCACCAGGCCATCGCCCAGTCCTGCCCGCAATATCTTGCTCTTCTCAAAAAGGCGAATCGCATCCAGCAGGTTCGATGGAAGTCGGCGCACGCCTTTCACTTTATGACCCTCGGCATACATATTGATATCCAGGGGCTTGCCCGGGTCACGTTTGCTGGCAACGCCCTCAAGGCCTGCCGCCAACACACCGGCCTGCATCAGGTACGGGTTGGCTGCGCCATCCATAAGCCGCAATTCGAATCGGCCGGCATCCGGCACGCGGACCATATGGGTGCGATTGTTGCCGCCATAGGTGATGGCATTGGGAGACCAGGTAGCCCCCGAGAGTGTCACTTGCGCGTCGATGCGCTTATAGCTATTTACCGTCGGATTAAAAACGGCCGTCAATGCATCGGCACTGTTCAGTACGCCGCCGAGAAACTGGTAAGCCAGTTTGGAAAGACCCAGGTCATCGCGGGCACTATGAAACAGATTCTTATTTCCCGTTTTATCCCAGACCGAAACGTGCGCGTGGCAGCCATTGCCAGTGAGGTTAATGAAGGGCTTTGGCATAAAAGTCGCCCGCAGGCCGTGTTTTTCGGCAATGGCCTTAACCATGTATTTAAAGAACACGTGCCGGTCGGCTGTAACCAGTGCATCGTCAAAGTCCCAGTTCATTTCGAACTGGCCGTTCGCATCCTCGTGGTCGTTCTGGTAAGGCCCCCAACCCAACGCAATCATGGCGTCACAGATCTCACTGATGACGTCAAATCGGCGCATCAGGGCCGATTGGTCATAACAGGGTTTCTCCTGGGTATCGTTGGCATCGGATAAGGACATGCCATCAGAACTGACCAGGAAGTATTCGCACTCCACGCCGGTTTTCATCCGGTATCCTTTTTTGGCCGCCCGGGCGATCTGCTCTTTTAGGGCCACCCGGGGCGAGGCGGCTACCGGTTGCCCGTCCATCACCAGGTCGCCCGCCAGCCAACCTACTTCTGGCTTCCAAGGGAGTTGGATCAGGCTGTCCGGATCTGGGATCGCAAACATATCGGGGTGCGCCGGGGTCATATCCAACCAGGCGGCGAAGCCCGCAAAACCGGCACCTTCCTTCTGCATATCTCCAATGGCCCGCGCCGGCACCAGTTTAGACCGGAGTACTCCGAACAGATCTACAAAACTGATCAGGAAGTACGTGATGCCTTTTTCCTTTGCGACTTTTGTCAGGTTAACTGTCATGCGACTTATCCTCCAGTGAAGTGTTCAGTATCGAGTGGTATGAAATCTGGACTGCCAGAAGCATTATCCTCAGGCTTGTGGTTGAGGTTCAACAATGAATGAAAGAAAACGAATCGGCAACCGTTTGAGCTCCTCGGGCCCATGCGAGGCTTCCGCGTCGAAATACAGCGAATCCCCTTCACTCATTGAATACATCCGTGCGCCGTGCCGGTAGATCATTTCACCCTCTAGAATATAAATAAATTCGACCCCGTCGTGCTGAAACAACGGAAAGACATCTGAGGGCTCACAGATCACAATGAGGTAAGGCTCAACCAGCATCGCGCGGTCACCTACTGAATGGCCCAGCAGATGATACTGATGACCAGCCCGGGTTCCGCGCCGATCGATCACCAGGCCTTGCCCTGCCCGTACGAATGAGGCTTCACGATCCTGCTCGAATTTTCTGAAAAGGGCGGTCACCGGCACATTGAGCGCACCGGCGACCGCTTGCAGCGTTGCCAGCGAGGGCGAGGTATGTCCATTCTCTATCTTGGATAGCATCCCGGGTGACAACCCGGATTGACGGGCAAGATTTGCAATCGTCATGCCAAGCTGGGTGCGGTAGACCAGCACCTGCCGGCCAATCGCATTCTCAAGCCGGCCGCCCCGCTCTGCCGCCGAGGCTTCGGACAGGTGTTTATCATCCCTGGGCGGGCGTGGCATATTGGTGTTCATCCTTGAGCACGGCCTCTGCCGACATTGTGGCCCGGTACTGGTATTCCCGTCATCGCGCTGGTCGCAAGGGTCACACTCCGCAGATCTTCGGGCTCAAGATTATGCAGCCGTGTTTTGCCGGTACATCGTGCCATCATCGATGCTTCACCGGCGTTCGCCTTGAGAATGCCGGACAGCCCCTCGGCACGCTCTGATGTTGAGCGTTCGGAATTCCACCGCATATCCCTGCGGCCCAGTTCACCACCCATGGCCAGTGCCGCAGCAACACCATAGACGACAACACTGGCACCCAGTGCTATCAGTCGCGCAGCGTCGGTCCCCGATCGCGCCCCTCCCCCGTAAACAAGTTGCAACGCCTCTTCTTTTTTACGTTTGCGCAGCGCGCCAACGGTGAGCGCCAGAAGGTCGAACCGCGGTGGCGTGCTGATCTCGGCCGCTAAGGATCCGTTATCTCCGGTTCCATCAAGCATCATCAGCGGGTGCCCGCCATCCAGAGCACACTGAACGACTGCATCGATATGGCAAGGGTCATTAACACTAAAACCGGATACTTTGTTCTTTATCGTGGGGCAGTCCTTTGCGGTCATGCCTTGACGCCAGGGATAGATGTAACCCGCCGCATTGGGGTCACATGAACCCTTCGGGTCAACAACCTGCAGCCAGTGGACGCCTGGTTCGGGTGCCAGTACGCCCAGATATCCAGCTCCGCTTTCAGCAAGGCTTTGCCAGGCGGCCCGCCTGATCTCTTCAGGGGCCTCATCCAGGCCGGTGACCAGAAACGGCTGTGCCAGATTCAGCCCGCAGCCAAGATCTACATCAATACGGCAGGCTTCACGGTAGGGATCGATAACAAGACGTGAAAGATTTGCAGGCAAAAACACCAGATCATCAAGCGAGGCTGTTCTTTGTGCTGGAAAAGGGTTGCCCCTTGGCTGCAACCGCCTTTGCAGCATAGCCTGATGCTTGGCTGTGTCCTGGGGATGGGTGCGCGCCATTGAGAAAAGATCCTCACGATGATGCACTGCGTAGTCCGTTGACCCCGTCTCGGCATCACAGCGATAACAGCGCGCCGCCTGGCGCAGGGCGGCGGCTTCATCGTAAGTATCTTCAATCTCCAAAAAAGCCTGGGACTGATCACCGACACCATGGAAGACCGGTTCTTCGAGTGCAAACTGCTCCCACTTCAGATCCTGCGCCACCGGCACGCGGCGAGTTCGAAACGGAGTCCGGTAGGGAATAGGGGTTTCGATCCCATCCAAGGCGGCTTTAATGTAATACGCAGCCCGTTGGCCCTGATGCATCGCCATAACGATGGTAGAACCGCCAAACGCGCCATCACCCGCTGCAAACACTTTAGGATCCACGGTGCGCATGGTGGAAAAATCCGCGTGCACCCGGTCAGCATCCATCATGCCTGCCGATTCAAGTGCGTCGCAGGCGCCCTTCTGACCGACCGCCGCGATAACCAGACCGCAGGGAATCTCAAATGCACTGCCTTCAACCACCACTGCAGATCGCCGGCCGTCTTCGTCCGCCGGCCCGGCCTCGGTACGAACACACTGTAGAGAAAGGCCATCACCTGTAGTTGTCACGCCGGTCTGCAGGGTGTTGTAGATAAACTCGATACCTTCTTTTTGTGCGTGGTGCAGTTCGATTTTTCGCGCAGGAATCTCGTCCGAACCACGCCGATAAACCACTTTGACCTGTTTGCATCCCGGCAGCCTTAGCGCGGCGCGGCAGGCGTCCATGGCGACGTCACCCCCGCCGACCACCACCACAGTCTCGGGCATCCGCGGGCGCTCACCGGCGTTAATACGGCGCAGAAAGCTCACGCCATCTTTGACCTGGGAGTGGTCCTCACCCGGGACCCCCATCAGCTTACCCCACCACGCACCAATGGCCAGCAACACGGCATCATGCCGGGCTTTCAATTCCTCCAGCGTGACCTGGGTTCCAAGCGCGGTGTTCAGGTGCACAGTGAGACCCCGGCACTGGCGCTCGAGACGGCTGATATCCTCGGCAATGGTGCCGGCCGGCAGGCGAAACGGGGGTATTCCCCAGACCATCATCCCGCCAAGATGATCAGTCATCTCGTATACATCGACCGCAAAACCAGCCTTACACAACTCCAGGGCAGCGGACAGCCCGGCCGGCCCTGAGCCCACGATTCCGATTGACTCCGGCCGGCAGACCTCAAATGTTGCCAGCGGGGCATCTGCCCCCAGTTTGTCCATCACAAAACGTTTGAGGTTACGGATCTGTACCGCACCATCGCTGCTTTGGCGTCGGCAGACTGGCTCACACGGCGCATCACAGACCCGGCCGCAGATCGAACTGAACGGATTAGCGGCGGTGATCGCTTCGAACGCCTGCTGGTATTTTTTCTCCCAAATATAAGCAATATAGGATGGGGCATCGGTGCCAACCGGGCAGGCCGCCTGACAGGGTGCGGTGACATAATGGGGGTCCGCCGTATCATCCAAAAAGCCCGGCGGTGCTACCGGAACATCAATCCGTTCGAGACCATAAATGCTCATTGAACCCCCTGCGCTTGGGGTAAGTGCGCGCTGGCTGCCAGGGGTTCATAGGGCAGCCCCGTCATGTCCGCGGCTTCGGGCGTGTGCGCCACCAACTCATCACGATTGAGTTTACTCACATCGTCATAGCCCAGGGCATGGGTAATCGCAGCAATCTGCCATCGAACGCTCTCAAGAAAGCGATGAATATTGTTGGCCTCAGTTTGGGGCCGATAGCGTTTTTCGTGCTCAGGATCCTGGGTCGCGATTCCCGTCACGCACTGACCCACGTGACACTGCATACAGGCAATGCAGCCTCCGGCAACGATGACCGAAGTCCCAAAGGCGACCGCATCTGCACCCAGACACAGTGCCTTGACTGCGTCGACGCCATCACGCAGGCCGCCCATGAGCACCAGTTGTATTTTCTCGCGGGCGCCGATTTCCTCAAGCGCCTCTAACGCTTCGATGATGGCCGGTAGCGTTGGAATCCCGACGTTATCAATGACCTCTGCACTACCGGCTCCGGTACTTCCCTGCATGCCGTCGAGCTCGACAAAGTCAAAACCGTCCTTGGAGGCAATCTTGATGTCGTCACGAATTCGTCCTGCGCCCAGCTTGACGCTGACCGGCAACTGGTACCCGGTCGCTTCGCGGAACTCCTCTATCTTGATCACGAGATCATCAGCGCCCAGGATATCGGGGTGCCGTGACGGTGAGCGCAGATCGATACCGGCCGGGATCCCACGGATTTTCGCAAGTTCCGGAGTGACCTTCTTGGCCATAAGCTGTCCGCCCAGGCCCGGCTTGGCACCCTGCGAAATATATATCTCCAGAGCGTCGGCGCGGCGCATATCGTGGATATTCCAGCCCAATCGCCCACCAAGACACTGGAAAATCAGTTGTCCTGCGGCATCACGCTGGGCATCACTCATGCCCCCCTCACCGGTGTTCTCGGCAATACCTGACATGGCGGAGGCCATCGCGATAGCGTATTTTGCAGACCGGCTGAGCGCCCCGTAGCTCATCGGTGCAATCATGACAGGCATGCTGAGCTTAAGAGGCCTGGCGCCGTTGATGCCCCCGATTTCGGTGGCCATCTGAACCTTGCCCACGACGTCACGCTCCTGCCCCGCTCCCGTGAGGTCTCTGCGGAATCCAATGTCACTCAGGTGCGGCAGCGGTCGCGCACCCCCATAACCGCGGATACGGTAGCGCCCGCTTTGCGACTTGATCGCGATATCCTCCTGGACCTTGGGGTTCCAGTATGCGGACGCACCTGAAAAAGTGTTAAACGGAATGCTGCGCATCGGCCGCTCTGGGGTCCCATAGCGCAGTTTCTTGCCCGCATTGACCACTTTGGAGAAAGTGTCCGGGGCCTTAATCTTATAGCGATCCAGAAACTGGCAGATCTCGTCGAGCTCAGCCTGGCCGATATCAGTCACCATTGCGTCTGAACCAAGGGCTTCAATTTTTCCGGCAATAAAAATCTCGCCGGCCGACATATCCTCGCCGACGCGCTCGCCGGAATCACCCAAAATGATAATGCGTCCGCCGTACATCATGTATCCGGCCATGAAGTTCGCATTACCCACACAGCACAGAGTGCCCGCCTTCATGACCTGCCCTGCCCGGGATCCCATGTTGCCCTTGATGACAATCTCAGCACCACGGATAGCAACCCCGGGAATCGCCCCGGCATTACCCCCGACCACAACCGAACCGCTATACATATTGTCACCCACACCCCACCCCACGTTGTGGGTCACGGTGAAATGAGCCTGATCCGTCAGACCGGCACAGAAGTATCCCGCTGAACCTTCTATCAAAACCTTAATCGGTGCGGTCAGCCCGACACCGATATGATGGCGTGCGTCGGGGTTGACAATCTCAGCATCCTCCCCCGTCTCACCGAGGGCTCGCAGCTGAGTGTTCGCTTCACGAACACTCAGCTGTGCTAGGTCGAGCGAGACCATGTGGCGTAAGTGCCCGGGGCAGGCTCGCGGGTATTGAGGGCCTGTCCGGGGAAAAGGCGATTTAGGGAGACCTCCTCAGAGGCTATCGCAACCAGATCATTGTCCTGGTACATGATCATCGGTTTTGCCGCGAGACGATCTTTGGCGTAGCCAATCTCATCGCGGGTTGAAACCAGAAATGAAAATGTGCCATCCAGATCATCAATGGAGGTTGCCAGGGCGTCCTCCAGTACGACGCCCTGTGCCAGTTTGTCTGCGAGGTAGACCGCGATCAGTTCGCTATCATTATCGGTCGTAAATTCAAATCCCCGCTGCTGCAGCCGCCGACGCATTTTCCAGTAATTGGTGATCTGACCGTTATGCACAATTGCGACATCCGCAAACCCGGTAGCCCAGAAAGGGTGTGAGGCCTCGGGCTTAACATCGCTTTCGGTTGCCAGCCGTACATGCCCCAGGCCATGGGTACCTCGAAATTCATGCACATCGTAGCGATCGTCTACGTCATGCGCGCTACCCACATCCTTGACAATCTCCAGGCTGGTTCCGATAGAGATGACTTTGGCAGCATGCTCCATCTCGTAAGAAAGTTTCTGGATATCGCCCTCGAACCGAACCGTCACACGATAGTTCTCGCCCACGCTCGCCTCCTGTTCGATGACGGCGCCGAGTTCAACCAGGCGCTGTCGAATCGCTTCAATAGCGCCCTGGCCATCGCGCTCGCTGAGGTCATCGAGGAAAAATCTCAGTTTTAAGCGCCCCGAGGCCTCCGGTGCATACAAGGCAAAGCCGGTGGAATCAGGCCCGCGATGCTGACAGCCATCGAGCATTCTTATCAGCGCCTCTCCGGTGCCAAAAGCCTGGTCAGCGCCTCGATACATGATGCCCGCAATCCCGCACATAACCGTCAGACCTCTCTAAAATTCTGCGTTCCGATCAGGCCAAGAGCCTACGCGCTTGAAAATAAAAATTCAACTTCTGGAAATAATGTTTCTTCTAAGGAAACTTTCAATCAAAAGAAAACCCGGCCAAGACCGGTCTTTATGTTGCTCAGGATAACCACCAATCAAACCGAAATGCCTCGACCTGCCTGCGTTTGGCTGGACACTTTCAAAGCTCTCGGCCAGCCCTGTACTCTCCCCAACGCATATAGGCATTGGCGCCGATGCTGGAGAACGGCTCCGGTGGCAGTTTTTTGGGCGCATCAGCCGACAAGAGATGGTCGAGAAATTCCGAACCGACGCCACTTGCCTGCTCGGCAGCCAACAGGCCGGACAATGTGCCTTTCGCCGTTCCTAATCCATTTTGACAGCAGGCCGAAAAGAGAGCTTCATCGACTTCACCGAAAGCGGCAACATTGTTCATGCTGAGGCACAAAAGCCCGCCCCAGCGATACTCCATGCCGATGTCCTTTAGACTTGGAAACCGCGCCCGGAAGGAGCGGTCATGCACTTTCGCAATCGACTTGATGCGGGCTGGGCTAACCTGCCGCGACGGCGACCAGGTGAAACGATTGCGGACAACAATTCTGGTTCCGCCAATGCCTGATATCTTGCGAACGGTCGTGCCCAAAGGATCCGCCGGCGTGAACGCCCATTTGCTTTCACCGCCAAGCGCTTTGTTCGCCTCGGCCGATAATCCCTTGGTCATTGAAGCGTAGAGAGTGATATGCATCAGCCGCCGCTTGAAAAGACCAAAGCTCTGTGCATGACCATTCACGGCAAGAATGATTTTTGGCGTCGACACCGAACCCTGTGTTGTCTCAGCCTTCCAGTCCACTCCCGTCTTTTCCAGCGAGATCACCGGTGAGTTTTCTAAAATTTCAACACCCTGCATCGACAGGCCACCTGCCAGCCCGCGAACATAAAGCGCGGGTTGCAACATCGCTGTTCCGGGGGTGTAAAGCCCCTGTCCATAATAGGACGAGCCGCACAAATCCTTCATCTGTTGAGCGTCAAATAATTCATGCGGCTCGCCAAGGATTGCCAGATGACGGGCATAATCCTGGTTATGCGCCATGCCTTTTTGCGTGGCTGCAGCATTGATTTTGCCTGTCGCCGCAACTGTTTCAGCACTGAAGCCAAACTCGTTTGCCACCGCTTTGGCAAAGTTGATAGCATGACGGTTCATGCCGGTTTGAATGCGATCTTCCTCAAGTGCGCCCGCATAGTTCGATGAGGCCAGATTGTGTGGAAGATCGATCATGAAACCGGAATTGCGCCCGGCAGGACCTTCGGCAATCCGTCGTGCTTCCAAAACAACAATACGGTCTGTCGGGTGAAGTTGACGCAACCGACGCGCCGCACTCAGGCCCGCAAAACCCGCTCCAATCACCAGCCAGTCAGCGGTGATATTTTGATCGAGCGAACTATATCGGTCTGCTGCGGGAAGGATTGCATCCCAAGCAGCGGGACCTGGATCAAAGGGAAGGCGGTCGACTTTCACTCAATCATCCTGGTTGAGTGCATCAACGGCTGGAATTTCCCGCTCGCGCCGTGCGATATAATCCAGAAGCGCATCATTCGTGTCGTCCGTCAATTTCGGCTCCTCATAGGCATCGAGCATGGCACACGCTTCTTTCAAAGCCCGTTCGGTTATCTCCTGCGCCCCGTCGGCCTGCCACTGCTCAATAGAATCATTGTTGAACAATTTCGGCATGAAGAAAGCTTTTTGAAAATTGACTTGTGTATGGGAATGGCCGAGATAGTGACCGTCAGGACCAATGTCGCGCACCGCTGCAAGCGCCTCATCAAAGTCATCCCATTTGATGCCTTCTGCCATTCGATAGGCCATCTCGCATTGTTCTGCATCGACGACAAATTTCGCCATCGAGCAATGCATTCCAGCCTCATTCCAGCCTGCCGAATGCCAAATATAATTGGCGCCTGACAGCATCACCGCCATCAAGGTTGACGCGCTTTCATAACCGGCCTGGGCATCAAAGGTTTTCGCCCCGCCAAGCGTGTTGGACGTGCGCCAGGGTATATCGTAATGGCGCGCCATTTGCCCGATCATGAAATTCATCAGGCTGATTTCAGGTGTCCCGGCCATCGGCGCACCCGATTTCATCGAGACCGTCGAAAGATAATGTCCGTAGATCGCTGGACAGCCCTTGCGAACAACCTGTGTGTAGGCAAGCGCCGACAATGCTTCCGCGTTCAGCTGCGCAACCGCTGGAGCAGTGGATGCTGGTGTATTCGCGCCACCCAAAACAAAAGGTGAGCACAAGATCGGCTGATTGCGCCGACAAAACGCCCGCATCGCACCCAACATCGTTTCGTCCCAGACGAGGGGCGAATTGCCGTTGCAATTGCCCGTCACAACCGCATGGGTCTCCATGAACTCTTCGCCAAACAGGATGGCGCACATGTCCAGCACATCTTCGGCGTTTTTCGGGCTGGTGGTCATGCCCATCAGCGTCTTATCGGAATATTTCATCGACGAATAGGTGATGTGCAAATGACGGTGCGATACCCATTTATCCATCGGCTCGACGATGTGGTGGGCGGACGAATGAAGAGCCGGACACACATGGGCAAGCTTATGGAAATTCGCCAGATCATCCAATGTGGGTCCACGACGAACGTCATCAAGATCACGCAGATACGGAGCACCTGTCATCGGCACAAAGATCGAGTGATCGTTGCCAAACGGCAGGTTGTTGGCAGGATTGCGGGCGTGATAGGTGAAGCTGGAAGGGATTGTCGAGATCAACTCCCGTACGAGCGCACGGTCGAGATAGACCCGTTCGCCATCCACTTTTGCACCAGCTTGTTTCCAATCTTCCAGCGCAATCGGATCTCGAAAAATGACGCCGACTTCCTCGAGGATTTCCATCGAGGCATTGTCGATTTTTTCGACCTGCTCGCGGGACATTGGCTCGACCAGCGGAATATTACGCTTGAGCGCAGGCAGCATGTGCGTTGTTCGGTCTGACCGCAGTTCCCTGCGCGCATCTCTCCCGCCGCGACGAACCTTGCCTAGGTTCTCGCGTGTTGTTTCAACAGCCGCAGTCATCTGACATTGTCTCTCGAAGTGGGGTCGAAGATTTTATCAATCACCTCGGCGTGCCACTTGATAGTGTGGATTGTTTCTGGAATGTCGATGCTGTCAGCGATTGCACGGTATTCTGCAGCGGTCAGAAGGTCACTTATTTGGATGTCTCCTTTTCGATCGCAGCGATAGTGATATTCATGGTTTTGATCACTTCAGCGAGTTCGCTTTTGTCATCTTTGTTCAGAGGTTGGAGTGGCAGGCGCGGCGGCCCGCAATCAATGCCACGTAGCGTCAGCCCATGTTTAATGCACTGGACGAATTTTCCACCCTGCTCCAGCACACGCATCAATGGCAGCATCGCTGACATGATTGCGCGGCCCTTCGTGAAGTTGCCCTCCATCGCACAGGCCCGATAGAGAGCGATATGGGCTTCAGGCGCGAAATTGGAGCCAGCGCAAACCCAGGAGCGTGCGCCCCAGGCGAAAAACTCCAACGCCTGGTCATCCATTCCACAAGAGAGTTGGATATGCGGATAGTCACGCGCCAGCAGATGCAATCGGTTCGGATCGCCTGAGCTTTCCTTGATGGCGCAGAAATTTGGTGATCGGCTGAGCCGGTCAAGTGTCTCTTCGTCCATATTCACCGACATGCGGCCCGGATAGTTGTAAAGCATCGCCGGAAGGTTCGCTGCCCTATCGATGGCCAGCGCATGGAGCGCGATTTCGTGAGCAGTCGGACAGGCGTAGGGTGGAGTTGCAATCAGCAATGCATCTGCGCCAATTGCTTTGGCCTGTTCTGCGAAAAAGATACTATCCTCGGTTCGGATCGCGCCGGTCCCAACGATGAGAGGCAATCGCTTGCCGATAATCTTCTTTGCAAAACCCATAAGCTCGACACGCTCTTCAGCGGTCTGCGCATAATACTCGCCGGTGGTACCGGCAACGATAATACCCTGCACACCCGAAGAAATCAGATGCTCGAGTGCCTGTTCGAATGCAGCTTTGTCGATTGAAAAGTCATCCCGGTAGGGAGTAACCACGGGTGTATAAATACCCTCAAACTGCATGGCTATTACCTTTTTTTCGGGTCAGAACCCGTTGGTTGATATGGAACGAGGTCAATCTTCGGGGGCGCGCGTTATCGGATGCGTCGACAACCATTGTTGAGCTTCCTTCGCGGGAGATCGGTTTACACAACTTCAGCATCATAGATCTCCCCCAGCGAGGGATAGGAGTTTGCTTTTAGCAGAGGTGAGGGATTGCACCATCAGCGGCCCTCGAAACCCTGTCGTTGTCTGTTTTACATCGACCCTGTTATCCCTAACAGCCATTTCACCCCTCCTTTCTTATAAGGGTGATTATTGCACCTCAACTAGGCAATAAAAGCCCTTGACATTTTTTTTGACCATATAGTCATTCTTGCTCAACTCTATAACTTTCCATACATGCTCGGATTCAAGCCTCTCAATTTTTGAATTGAACCCATAGGACGCATACACACCCTCATTTATAGTGAAACAAATAATGCCTCCAGGCTTGACTATCCGAACCAACTCATTTAGACGATCAGAGCCTACATGGCCATGGGTAAAAACGCCTACACAGAGAGCAACATCATACTCACTATCTGTAAAAGGAAGTTTATCATTAAGGCTTCCAATAAACAGATTGGAATAGCCTCTTTGTTTTGCAATATCAATCATTTCCTTTGAAATATCAATGCCATCGAAATTGCTAAATCCCGCCCTCTCCAGTTCCCTTCCGACTAATCCGGTGCCACAACCAACATCAATAATTTTTAGCTCTTTGTTTCTCACATATTCCTGCAAAATTTGCACAGACCTAGGCTGAGAAACGGTGCCTAACAAATTATCGTTATCGTCATCATAGTCGGCTGCCCATTTCTGGTAGACATTCATTAAATCATCTTCATTTTGCGTTTTAGAGACATCTAGGTTGTCGTAGAATTTAAGTCCTTTTTTGTTAGTCATAATAAATAATCAGCGATGGATTACACCATCAATGAACCCAAAACCCTGTCGTTGTCTGTTTTACCTCAACCCTGTCATCCCTACTCGCCACTTCAATCCCTCATCTCTTCTGTTTTTAATCACTAATAGACAATTTGCTCCCATTAGCAGCAGTTTTCAAGCGGAGTTACCACCCAACAACCACAGGACACCTTGCCTAGGGGTCAAACAACAGCTCGAGTGCCTATTTCTCAGAGTATTTGGCTACGAGACTATAGTTTAGGCTGAGTGCAGCCAATCTGTTTCATCTAGTGTCCACGTTTCCCACGTCTCAAAAGGTCCGACCCCGGGACGGATATGGCGGTATTGAACATAATCGATGGGTGGATAGCGGCTGCCGACGAACGAAGAATCCCAGAACCGTTTCATGTGTTGCCGCTTTATTTTTGAAAGAATGACACCGGTTACCGGTGTCATTCTTGTCAGAGTGTAAAAATAGCAAACCGCGCAAATAGGCTTCGACCACCTGTTTCGGGCCTGCATCCGTTGGTAGGTAGGTGGTTTCTTGGAGTTATCGAACCAGTTGCTGTTTCTTCTCAGCCCGCTCAAGCTTCGAAGTGACCTCTAGTTGTTGGGCAACAACCGGCGTGCCGAAACCGATGAGAGGGCTGATCACCAGGGCAATGCAAGTCGCCTGCTTGCCCAATCCAGCCATAATTCCGACGCCAGGACAGCTCACAACTCCACCAACGTTATTTCTCCACTATCCACATGAACTTTTTCGATCGTAATGACCGAGTTCGAACCATTAACTAGCACGGTATAAATACCCGGTACCAGTTCGGTAATCGTGTCGCCGACCCGTCCTTGTGCTACCCGTCGGCCAGTGTCGTCCAACACATCGAAAGCTTGTTTTTCCGGTGGAATAGTCGAATCATCCTCATTCTTTTCTTGCAGGGAAGAATCGGCGACTTGCGTGATTGTCTCTGCGACCCGATTAAGGCTTTCACTCAGATCGTGATAGTCTTTGGCTTCGTAATAATTGCCATTACCAGCGTTGGCAATATGCTGGAGTTGAGATCGAGCTGCATCATCCAGGTCAAAACCGACGATGTGAACCTTTGCATCGATTCCTCGAGCTCTCAATCGTTCGATTTCGGCGACGGGGTTGCCGTCACAGGAGTCCTTGCCATCACTGATCAAAAGAATTGTGGGATGTTCCTCTTTGAACGGCTTGAGATCCTCACCTGCCAGCCTCAAACTCTTTGCAATTGGGGTGTGTCCGTAGGTTTGAAGCGGGTTGGCGGCTCTGATGATGCTTGATGGGCTGCCCTCATCGAAACCAACCAGCAACTCCGTGTTTTTACAGGTCGTTTCCTTACCATACTCAATACTGGTATCGAACCCATAGGCGCGAAAAGCCAGGGCTATGTGGTCCAAATCTAGCGATTTCAAGACTTCCTTAAGGGCCCGTTTTGCTGCAGTAATCTTGCTTTCTCCACCTACCGCGATTTTCATAGATCCGGAGGCGTCAAAGATGATCTCCAAGTGAACAGCCGCTCCACTGGGTTGTTCCTCGACAGAAGGATGTTTCTTGCCATTGTCTTTTTTCGATCCGGCACTGGTCGTTGAGGTATCTTCGTCCGAAGCGGTGTCGCGATTGGCAATCACTGTTGAGCCACCCGTCTCTTCACTTTGACGAAGGGTCAACCGGTAGTGCGTTGGGCTCTGTAATTCCCTGCCGATTCTTTCATAAATTGCCGACAACTGATCGCTC
>Ga0066846_10000150_pt1 | contig 31604 bp, 25 predicted proteins | sample ETNtaG_33_FD_65489 | JGI IMG/M metagenome (GOLD analysis project Ga0066846, IMG submission 65489) | Marine microbial and viral communities from oxygen minimum zone, Eastern Pacific Ocean - ETNP201310SV76 | ecosystem: Environmental > Aquatic > Marine > Oceanic | place: Pacific Ocean: Eastern... | reverse complement strand
CATATATGGATATTAATCCAAAAGGAGATGGTTACTATTCTTTTAAAGAAAGAAGAGTGGGCTATTTTATTTTCATGTATGGTTGGCTAGTTTTGTGGATTTATCTAATTGTAATTGGAACTTTTTTTAGAGGTCCAAACTGGAATTTCTATGGACCATTTGAATGGTGGGATCCTCATAAGTTAGAAGTTTTAAATAATGTTAATTTATCTGAATATTTCTGGGTTATTATGCTTAATCAACCACTACCATCTAATCCAATAATTAGAGAGTCTATAGGTTTTATTGTTACCATTTTGTATCTTTTTGTTTTACCTGTATTCTTAGCAAAAACATTTTTTAAAAATATGTTAAAAGAATATGGCCCCGTAAGATATGTTTTTTTAATGCTAATGGGTCTATCAATGCTTTCTTTACCAATTAAAATGTACTTAAGATGGTTCTTTAATCTTAAGTATATAGTGGCAATCCCAGAATACTTCTTTAATATTTAAATATGGAATATAAAAACGACGAAAGATATTGGAATATAAATTTATTAAATAAATGGTTTGCTGTATCTAGCATTTTATTTTTGTTATCGATTGGGTGGATGTTTTTAAACGATAATGATGATGAATTTAAAGAGTATCAACGAGAATTTAGAAAAGTAGGTTCTGAAATTGCTCAAGCTAATTTATTTAAAGAACTTAATAAAGTTGAAAATGAACGAGATATATATGAAAAAGCTTACAATGATGAAAAAAATAAATATGATTCTAAAAACACTGATTTAGATTCATTGAATAATTTACTTGTTGAAGTAAAAGGAGTTTTTTATAAATCTAATATGGATTATTTGTTTTTTAAAGCAGAGGCAGATGAAAAAAAATATTTATATGAAGCGGAAATTGTTGAATATCATCATCATAAAGATGAGCATCACGATGATACCCATAAACATTTCAAGTATAAAAATAAATATGAACAATCTTTAGTTAAATTAAATGAATTGAAATTAATTAAAGAAAGAGATGAAAAAACTGTTGAAGATATTGAAGATGAAATTAAAAGTTTAAGATCTGATTTAAAACTTGAAGAGGATAAATTAAATAAATATCTTAAAGAAGTTACTTTATTAGAAAAAAAACTTGAAAAATTAGATAGAACTAAGATGACACTTGCAAATCAAATAGGAGATATTGTTAGAGATTTACCTATTATTGATTTTTTAGATCCCTATTATAAAGTTAATCAATTGGTTGTAAGCGATGTTAAGTATGATGTTAATTTTGCTTCTGTTCCTAGTGTAGATAGATGTATTAGTTGTCACTTAGGTATAGACAATCCAGATTTTTCTAATGCACCGCAACCATTTACAAGTCATCCTAGACTTGATTTATACGTATCTTCTTCTTCATCGCATACTATGAATCAGTTTGGTTGTACAAGCTGTCATGCAGGTAGAGCAAGAGGGACAACGTTTGTATCTTCATCTCATACTCCAGGTTCTGCTAAACAAGAGGAAGAATGGAAAGAGAAATATGATTGGGAAAAAAATCATCATTGGCTTCAACCTATGCTGCCAACAAAATATACTCAAGCAAGTTGTTTTAATTGTCACGAGAGTCAGCCAATCATAGATGGTGGAGAAAAATTAGCTTTAGGTCTAGGATTAATTAGTATATCTGGTTGTAATAATTGTCATCATATCGAAACATATGAAAAAGAAAATAATGCAGGACCACCACTTACTAATTTAGATAAAAAGTTAAATAAAGAATGGGTAGCTAAATGGATTAAAAACCCACAAAGTTTCAGATATAATACATGGATGCCTCATTTCTTTGAGCAAGAAAATAATTCAAGCCCTAAAATGATTAAAAGAAATAATTCTGAAATATATGCAATTACAGAATATCTATTTCCAAATGGGGAGCATAAAATGAATAATTCTTCTCAATATATCGGTGATTATGAATCAGGAGAAAAATTATTTAATGCTGTTGGGTGTATGGGGTGTCATCAGATTAAGGAAGAGAAAGGTGAATTGATTGCTGAAGAGTTACCATATGAATTATATAAATCTAAATTTGGTTATGAAATTGAAGAAATAACTAGATATGAGCTTCTTAAGAACCAAGGACCTAATTTGATAGGAATAGGTTCAAAATCAGATGCTGAATGGATTTATAATTGGATCAAAAATCCTTCTGAATATTATCCTGATACAAGGATGCCAGACTTAAGATTATCTCATGAAGAAGCTTCTGATATAACAGCTTATTTATTAACACTTACTAATGAAGAGTTTTCAAAATTACCTAGCTCTTATTATGATAGAGATGAGATGATTAATATCGCTAGAGGATGGTTAATAAAAGGTTTTCCAGAAGAAGAAGCTAATGAAAAATTAAATAAGATGTCGTCAGCTGAAGTTATTCATTATGTAGGTACAAAAAGCATAAATTTTTATGGTTGTTATACTTGTCATGATATTAAGGGATTTGAAAATGCAAAGCCTATTGGTGCAGAGTTAACTCATGAAGGTACAAAACCTGTAAATACTTTAGATTTTGGTCATGTTCATTCTATAGAGCATAATAATTATTCTTGGTTTGAACAAAAATTAGCTAATCCTAGAATTTTTGATAGAGATAAAATAGTTGCTCCTGAAAATAAGTTAAGAATGCCTAATTTTTATTTTAAGCCCGAAGAAGTTGAAGCAATTGCTACTGCGATTCTCGGATTTAATAATAATAAGTTTTCTTCAAATATGCTTGTTGAAAATCTTGTTGACGATAAAAATGTATTTAAAGGATATTCATTAATACAGTCTTATAATTGCCAAGGTTGTCATATTATAGATGATTTTGGGGGACAAATAGCTGATGTTATAGGTTCTTCAGAATATGCTCCTCCTAATTTAAATACTCAGGGTATTAAGACTCAACCTGATTGGTTGTTCTCATTCTTTAAAAAACCTGTTACAATAAGACCAAATTTGCAGGTTAGGATGCCATCATTTACAATGCTTTCAGATGATGATTGGAACTCTGTTATTAAAGCATTCCAAGATATGGAAAATCATAGTTTATCATTTGAAGGTGCTCATTTAGTTGATTCAAAAACAACTGAATTTAAATCTGGAGAGAAATTACATGAATTTGGTGCATGTAATAATTGTCACTTTTATGGTGAAGTAAAACCTATTCAAGGTCCAGCAACATGGGCTCCTGATTTAGCTTTAACTAAAGAAAGATTACGACCAGAATGGGTTGTCGAGTGGTTAAGAGATCCACAGAAAATTATGCCAGGTACTAAAATGCCTGCACCTTATCTCCCTACATCAGATATTTTATCTGTTGATGGCGCTGAGGGAACATGGGGTAAAGATTTAGTTGATTTAAATGGTAATGCAGATTTGATGCTTAAAGGATTGACAGATTATCTTTATAATATTCAAGGTAAAATTGACATTTCTGATTATGTCAGAGAGTACTTTAAGACAAATGGTTATGATTTTAATTCTGGTGGTGAGGAAGAAGATGAAGATGATTGGGATGAAGATTGGTAAAAGGTATTTTAATAATATATCTTTAATAAGTTATCAATATCTTTTTTTACCTCACTAGGTTTCCAATCAATACCATCATATGTTTTTACTAACTTTAAATTTTTATCAATTAATATACTTCTCATGGTGTGTCCAATATTATTTTCCTCTATACCCCAATATGCTACTCCAGATTGTTGACTTATAGAGAAAATATCATTTAAATGATTGTAACTTGACAGAAAATGTAAATTTTCTTTTTCAATTGCGCCATACATACTTTTTAATATTTCAGGAGAATCATATAAATAATCAAAGCTGATTAATAAAAATTCTATGTTCTCATTATTAAAATAATTAGCAAGATATTGATTTTTAACAATAGCTGCAGGACACATATTTGGCATCGGACATTTACTAAATATAAATGATATTAGTGTGAAATCAGAATCAAAATCAGATAATGATACATTGTTATTGTTTGTATTTGAGAAGCTAACATTATCAATGTATTCGCCAGGTTCTTTGAGATTATATTTTGAATCTTCACCATTATCCCAAAAATCTTTTTCAGCATTTAATGCTGAAGTACCTAGATTATTATAGTTTATAGTGTAGCTCTCTTTGTTTTTTATAATCAAGTCAAATGAGACACTATCATTAATAGTAAATTGATTAATATCAACGGTATTGTGAAGTTTAAAAAACATAACCATTTTAACCATGAAGCCTGGGATATCTTCATGATCTATAAGAAGTTTATTATCATTTTTGTTTATTTCCTTAATAACACCAATTACTTTATATGTTTTGGGAGTATCACAAGAAAAAAGTAAAATTGAAATACAAATTATTAGAATTAATCTTTTATTCATTAAAATAATTTAAAAAAAACTTTAAATAAATATATAAAACATTTTAATTTATTAATAATGAATCTCAATAGAATTTTAAAAAGTAAAATTAAAGGAATAATACAATGAAAATCGGTATTTTTTGGGGAAGTTCAACAGATAATACAACAACAGCTACAGAATTCATGAAAGAATATTTAGAAATGAATGATCATGAAGTAGAAATCCATAATATTGCTGATGCTGATGTTGAAAAGATTCTTGAATATGATAATATTATTATCGGATGTCCTACATGGCATATTGGAGAATTACAAGAGGATTGGGATTCAGTATTTCTGGATTATGAAAAACTTGATTTCTCTGGTAAAACAGCAGCTTTTTTTGGTTGTGGAGATCAGATTGGTTATCCAGCTAACTTTTTAGATGCAATTGGAATGCTAGCAGAGCCATTTATGAAAAAAGGTGGAAAATTAATTGGCAGAATCTCAAGAGATAATTATCAATTTGAAGGTTCTAGAGCTCTTGATAAGGATGATAAATTAATGGGTTTAGGACTTGATTATGATAATGATGATGAGCAAACATGTGAAGATTATATGATTGAATGGCTTGAGGATATCATTGAAGAGTTTCCTGGTTAATATATAATTTTATTATAATTGTTATAAAAAAAGGGCAATTTAAAAATAGCCCTTTTTTTATCTAGTCTATAGATTAAAAAACATTACTTAGATTTTGAAGGCTTTATAAAAGTAAAATCTTGAGTAGTTTCGATTGAATCTTCTATTGTTACTGATTTTATTATAGATCGAGACATTTTGAATTTTTCTTGCCAAGCTATTACTTCATACGTTCCTGGGGGAATATTGTCTATTTTAAAGTTTCCTTTATCATCTGTGACAGCAAAATAAGGATGGTCTTGAACAAGTATCCATGATTTCATCCAAGGATGAACGTCGCATTTTATATAGAAGGGTTCTTCCACTTTTTTAAAAGATGTTTCTTTTTCTTTTACAACTTTAGGCATTGCAAAATTAAACTGATCATTTACTTTAGCCATAGAATGTATATTGTGTAATGTAGCATCACTATTCTTAATTAGTACAGGTTGATCTTTCATTACTGTCATAACATGAGGTGTATATACACATCCTTTTTGATCTAATACAGCTGTTTCAGTTAAAGATGGACCATCATAGTTAACATCTTTTAACCAAACAATCACATTTTTTAGGTTTAAATCTTCATCAACGATAAAGCTTTCTGATAAAACTTTTTCATCGTGTGATGCACCACAAACTGGATCTGCATCCATTTTTAATGGTTTTTTACCTGGAACTTTTCCTTGATATTTTACATTTCCTACTAAACTTCCATGTTTATGTGTATCGCTTGTACCGCAACCATCACAGTGTGCAGATAAACTAGATATTAGAAATATAGCTGAAATAATAAATATTAATTGTTTTTTCATTTTAATCCTATTCTCCATTTAATTATTATCTAAATTTAAATCATAAGGTAAATTTACTGCAAGTGTTCTTTATATAATTACATATTGAAACAATTATATGATTTATATTAATTATATAAATTTTTATATTAGACATATTGCTTAACGTAAGAGGAGTCGTCTTGGTATTCTATATATTATTATTTTCAGTTTTATTTGCAAGTAGCGATTTTATTCTTGATGATATATCAAGTAATGGATATAAAGTAAATTTTCTATTGAATGATGATTTAGAATTTAATAAAAAAGATTCATTTACATCGATAAAATCATCAAAAGGGTATACTGATATATTGGGAATGCCTAAACTTCCTTTATATTCGACTATGATTATGATTGACCCATCTAAAGAGTATGAGGTTGATTTTGTTGTTGAAAAATCAAAGGTTATTAAAAATATTAAAGTAACACCTACTCAGAATATTCAAAAAGGATTAGAAAAAACTACTGTTGAAATAATTAATAATGATTTTTATAATTCATTTAATTCCTATCCTTATGTAAATGTTTCTATATCAGAACCAATGGTAATGAGAAATATAGTTGTTTGTAATATAAATGTTGTGCCATTTAATTATTTACCTAAAGAAAATAGGTTAGAAATTTATGAATCTATATCGATTAATATTAGAGAGGTTGGTCAAACAGAAGATATTAGGTCTAGAGATTTACCTAAATCAAAAGTGTTTGAGAATATTTATAAAAATCAAATATTAAATTATGAACAGTTAAATAGAGAAAATAATTATCAAAATCCAGCAATATTATATATTTGTTCAGGTGACATTGAAGATAATTCTATTTTTCAACAATTAGTCGAATGGAGGAGGCAAAGAGGGTATGTAGTATATACTGTTTCAACATCAACTATTGGAAGTTCTTCTTCATCTATTAAAAATTATATTCAAAATGCTTATGATAACTTTGATATTGTGCCTGAATATGTTGCATTAGTAGGGGATGTTGGAGGTACATATAGTATTCCAACTTATTATGAAGATTTTGGTCATGATTCATATGGCAATGAATGTGAAGGAGATCATCCTTACTCACAATTAGATGGTTCAGATTTACTTCCAGAAGTTTTGATTGGTAGAATGTCTATTAGAACTGTAAGTGAATTAAGTACAGCTGTTTATAAAATTCTAAATTATGAGAAAGCTACTTATTTAGGCAACTTAGATAATTACTATAATAAAGCTGCTATGTTTGGTGATCCATCTAGTTCAGGCAATTCTTGTTCTATTACAAAAGAAGCGGTTGCTAATTTATTAACTAATCATGGATTTGGGGATGTTTATTTAAAAACTTCAGGAGGAAGCTGGTCCTCTTCTATGAGAGATGAATTATCGGATGGTTCTTTATTTTTCAATTACAGAGGTTATTTAGGAATGAGTGGTTTTACAACAAGTGATGTCGATAATGCGAGTAATGGTTATAAGCTACCTTTTGCAACTGTGCTTACTTGCGGAACTGGTTCATTTTCAGAAGATAATACGTGTATGTCTGAAAAGTTTTTTAGAGCTGGGACTGTTTCTAATCCAAAGGGTGGTGTTGCAGCAATTGGAACAGCAACATGGAATACACATACTTTATTTAATAATATAGTTGATATGGGACTTTATCAAGGTTTGCTAGCTGATAAAGTTGAAACAGCTGGAGCGTGCTTAGCAAGTGGTAAATTAGCTTTATATAATACTTATCCAACAAATCCTTACCAATGGATAAGCTCATTTACTCATTGGAATAATCTGATTGGAGACCCTGCAACACATTTATGGACAACAACTCCTGATTTATTGATTGTTAATCATGAAAATGAAATATCTTATGGAACTAATTATTTTAATCTTTTAGTTGTAGATTCTTTTGGGAATGCCATTGAGGATGCTCTTGTTACATTGCTTATTAGATTTGGAGATTCTCCAGTTAACTTATATACAAATAGTAATGGAGAGGTAAATTTTGATTTAGAATCATTTAATAGTGGCCTTGTAAGTGTTACTGTTACAAAAAATAATTATAAACCTTATACTGGTTCAGTAAATATTGCAAATTCTAATATTTCAGTAAATATTGATTCTAATCAAAATTTTATAATAAATGATGGGAATGATGGAATTCCAACTGCAGGAGAAACATTTGGTCTATCGGTACCTGTTTATAATTATGGTAGTCAAGTTGCTCAAGGCGTAACAGCAGTATTAACATCTTCTTCTAATTCTATTAATATTATTAATAGTCAAGTATCAATAGGCAATATAAATCAAAATCAAAGTTTGTATTCGCCTGATTTTAATGTTTCTATACTTCCATCAGCTGTTCAATCAGAAGATTTAGAATTATATATAAACTTTGAAGATAATCAAAATAATCAATGGTCATCTAAAGTTAATTTAGATATTAGAGGAAGCCATTTATTGCCTACTCAAGAGATTTTAATTCAACCAGGGCAAACAAATAGCATTAATATAACTTTAGCAAATCAGGGTTCACTATCTGCTAGTAATGTTGTTGCAGAATTGATTTATCTAGGTAGTTCATTAACAATTAATGATGATTTTGGAGCGTGGGGGAATATTGATTCTGGAGAAGAATTAAATTCTACAAATAGTTTTAATGTAACTGCAAGTAGTGATATTGTAAATGGTAGTCAATTAATTGCCTCTTTATTAATTGAAGATTCTAATGGGTATAGTAAAATTGAGAATATTACTTTTAGATTAGGAACAGTTTCTGTTGATGATCCTTTAGGACCTGATAATTACGGGTATTATATTTATGATTCTAATGATTTAGACTACAATTTATATCCCGAGTATGATTGGATTGAAATTAATCCAAGTAGTGGTGGCTCTGGAACGAATCTTAATTTATCTAATAGTGGAAATGGTAATTGGAGTGGTAATGGGCCGCTTGATACAGTTAATTTACCATTTACATTTACTTTTTATGGAATTGATTATAACCAAATTACTATTTGTACTAATGGTTGGATAGCTTTTGGTGATATAGACTCAGAATCTTTTAGAAATTATCCTATTCCTGGTGCGGGAGGACCTTCTCCTATGATTGCTGCTTTTTGGGATGATTTAGAAACTGGCAATAATGGTGATGTCTATTATTATAGTAATAATAATTACGCTATAATTCAATGGGATAGTATGAGAACTAATGATTCAAATTCATTGGAAACATTTCAAATGATATTAAATAATGATTCTAATCAGCCTTATGATGATAATTCAATTAAAATACAATATGAAGAATTTAACAATACATCTTCTGGGGATTTTAATAATTATCCACCAGAACATGGTAGTTATGCTACAATTGGTATAGAAAATCATTTATCTGATGATGGTTTGCAGTACACTTATTATAATAATTACCCTGCTGCTGCAATGACTTTATCAGATAATGCAGCTTTATTTATCACAACTCAGTTACCTATCACTTTACCTACTCCGCAATTACATTCTTCTTATAATAGTTTAGATTTTAGTATTCAACCAGATTCAGAAGATTTCTCTCAAATAGAATTATCAAATATAGGTGAAGATGGTTCAGTATTAACTTATGAAATAACTCAATCGTATCCTGATTTAGAGTCTCCTTTTTCCTCAACTGGAGATGGTCCGGATTCTTATGGTTATTTCTGGAGTGATTCAGGTATAGGTGAAGATATTAATTATGAATGGGAAGATATATCTTCGAATAGTACTCAAGTTAGTTTTTCAACCAATGATGCAAGTACAGATTTGATTAATATAGAATTTGATTTTCCTTTTTATGGAGAGGTTTATTCTAGTTTTAGAATTAATGCAAATGGGTGGATTGGTTTTGGAGATGATAATGCAGAATGGTATAATGGTAATATTCCATCTGATGAATTTCCAAAACCTGCAATTTTTGGTTTTTGGGATGACCTAAATCCTGTTAATGATAATTGCAACTCAACATGCCAAGGAAATGTTTATTATTATAGTAATGAAGAACGACTAGTCGTTTGGTTTGATAGTGTTGCACATTGGGCTTCTGATGGTTTTGAAAACACTTCTTATAATTTTCAAATTATTATTTATTCAGATGGTTCAATTGATATTAATCATAATACTATAACAGGAGATTATTCTGCTACAGTTGGAATGCAAAATCAATCAGGCACAGTTGGCCTTCAAGTAGATCAATATGATGGAAATTATTTTAATGATAATGTTTCCTATAAGTTTAAAAAACCATTCACATCTAATTGGTTGTCATTGGAAACAGTAGGTAATGATGCTTTATCAGGAGAATTATTAAATGATGATGAAGTATTATTTGAAGCTCATGTAAATTCTGAAAATATGCCTTTAGGAAATTATAGCGCTAATATTATGATTTTAAGTAACGCAGGTGATATAAACATTCCTGTGAATCTAGAAGTATCTAATTCAGCAGGAATTTTAGGTGATTTAAATGGAGATTCTATCATTAATGTTACTGATATAGTATTGCTTGTTAATTCCATATTGTCCAATCAAAGCTATAATCCTAATGGTGATTTAAATAGTGATGGAAGTATTAATGTAACTGATATTGTTTTAATGGTTAACATTATACTTGGTGGTATTTAAAAAAGTATTAAAATTCAATTTATATAATTATTTAATTATAATGTAACTTATTGTATGTTTATTTTTTACATTTTAATGGGGTTGTCTTTTTTTACCATTTTCATAAATGGATTTCAATGGATTTTTCGATTTGATATATACAATGCTAATTATATTTCTTTTTCATTTATATCAACAATATTATACATGTTCACTCAATCAGCAATAATGTTTTATTTTATTGGAGCAGGTAAAAAAGTTAAAGAAATCATATTAGAGCATAATCTTGATAAAAGTATTTATCAAAAGGTTATAGATATTAAAAACAAGTTATTCCCTCCATTAACATTGAATATTTTAATCGTTGGGACTGCTTTTGTTTTAGGAGGTGGTGTGCAAACAAAAGCACTTAGTAAATACTGGCATTATTTTATGTTTTATTTAGGGCTTATTCACTATACTATAGTTATATTAATTCAACATAAATCATTAATTGAGAATGCTGATATATTATCAGAAGTTGGCTTAGAATTAGATAAGTCTAAAAATTATAAGGGATAATAGTAATTTATTATATTGCAAAAACATTGGAATTAGTTGGCATGTTTATACTTGGAATAAGTTTTGTTATTAATTTTCCTGAATTGATAAATTGGAATTTTTTTTTTGTAGGAATTGGTTTTTTTTGTATGGGGTTTATGATAGAGAAGTTTGTTTTAAGATAGTAGTATAAATAGATTCAAATTGCATTTTGTATTGTTTTTAGTAGTTTTAATATATTCATTTCTATTCTCTTAATTTTTTTAAAAATTTATTTAGGATATTAGTATCCTGATATAATAAATTTTGTTTTTATTATTCTAACTAAAGTTTTTAATATGATAAATAAATTTTATTAAATTAAAGGTATTAAAAAGTAAATATTTAATGAGAATAGACCACTTAAAATCAGTACCAGAATTACCAGCATCAATTAAAGGTAAAAAAACTCGTCCAAAAAAAACTGCTTGGGTGGATGAGGATAATTGTACTGGATGTCAGGCATGTGTTCCTTTTTGTCCGGTTGATTGTATTGAGCCAGTTGCTTTAGGAAGACATGTTTTTCCGCCAATCCCACCAGTTCAAATTAGATTTAATGAATGTATTGGATGTCAAATATGTGCAAAAGTTTGCACAAAATTAACCTGGGATGCAATAAGAATGGTAAATACAGATAAATTAGAAGAATATTTGGATATTAAAATTTATTAACTAGGAGGTTTCTTTTGAGTAAAACACAGAATGAAGATAGTTTTTGGAGAAAATATATATTTTCTATAGATCATAAAGTGATTGGAATCCAATATGGAGTTACATCATTGTTATTTTTATTTTTTGGTTTTTCCTTAATTATGGTGATGAGATGGCAATTAGCTTATCCTAATACAGAAATACCACTTATTGGTTGGATGTTTGAAAATAGAATGCTTTCACCTGATATGTATAATTCATTTGGAGCAATGCATGGAACAATAATGATATTTTTGGGAGTAGTTCCAATCATTGTAGGAGCATATGGAAATTATTTAATTCCACTGCAAATAGGGGCTCCAGATATGGCTTTTCCTAAATTAAATATGGTTAGTTATTGGTGTTTTTTTGTTGGTGGAATTTTTATGTTATCTGGTTTTTTCTTACCTGGAGGAGCTGCAAATTCTGGATGGACATCCTATCCTCCTTTAGCTGATATAGCCACTACAGGTCAAACAGTTTGGCTTTTTGGAATGGTATTCTTAATTACTTCATCTTTACTTGGTTCTATCAATATTATTGTAACTATTATTCAATTAAGAACAGAAGGATTAACTTGGATGAGACTTCCATTTTTTATTTGGGCTCAACTTATAACTTCATTTTTACTTGTTCTTGCGTTTCCTCCATTAGAAGCAGCTGGCATATTCCAATTAATGGATCGATTAGCATTTACCAGTTTCTTTATGCCTTCAGGATTGATTGTTGGAGGAGAAGTTATCTCCGGTGCTGGGACAGCATATGCAGGAGGAGGAAGTCCTCTCTTGTGGCAACATTTATTTTGGTTTTTAGCTCATCCTGAGGTTTATGTGTTAATATTGCCAGCTTTTGGTATAATTGGTGAAATAATTACAAATAATACTAGAAAACCTTTATGGGGATATAAAATTTTAGTATATTCTGTTTTCTTTTTAGGTTTCATGTCTTTTATTGTTTGGGCTCATCATATGTTTTTAACAGGAATGGGTCAGACAATGAGTGTATTTTTTGCTATTACTACAATGATAATATCTATTCCATCTGTTGTAATACTCACTTGTTTAATAATCTCATTATGGGGTGGCTCAATTCGTTATAACACACCGATGTTATTTGCTTTGAGTTTTTTACCTATGTTTGCAATGGGAGGTGTAACTGGTCTTCCTCTTGGAATTCCATTGTCTGATATTCATCTTCACGATACATATTATGTGATAAGTCATTTTCATTATGTTGTTGCACCTGGAACAATATTTGCAATTTTTGCTGGTATATACTATTGGTTTCCAAAAATTACAGGTAAAAAATTAAATGAAGTTTTAGGTAAAATTCATTTTATTTTTTCATTAATTTTTATGAATGGTATTTTCTTTCCAATGTTAATTCAAGGTCTTGCTGGAGTTTCAAGAAGATTAGCTGATGGAGGAGAGTCCTATGCTCATGCTCAAAGTGTAATTCATTATAATGAGTTTATGTCAATTTCAGCATGGTTGTTAGCTTTAGCTCAACTTCCTTTCATAATAAATATAATTATGACAATTATTAAAAAGAAAGATAAAGTTGTAGATTCTAATCCATGGAATGCAACTACAATGGAATGGGCTTGTCCCTCTCCACCTGTAGCTCATGGAAATTTTGAAACTCAGCCTGTTGCTTATAGAGGACCTTATGAATATAGTGTCCCTGATAAAGATATCGATTTTTGCCCACAGTTTGAAAAAGGAGATAAGTAGATGAAAATACCTTATAATGAAGATTTAAGGCCAGATACTGGTCTATATAATGCTAAACTTGGAATCTGGCTTTTTCTAGCATCTGAAGTAATGTTATTTGGAGGTTTATTTTCAGCATATATAATGCTTAGATTATCAGATCCTAATTGGGCTAACTATGGTCAAAGTGCTTTAAGCGTACCTCTTGCAACCTTAAATACAGCCGTATTAATAACTTCAAGTGTTACAATGGTAATGTCATGGGTTTCTTTAAAATTAAAAGATTTAAATAAATACTCTTTTTATATGGGCCTTACACTTTTATGTTCTTTTGGTTTTTTAATTATTAAATATATTGAATATACATCTAAGTTTAATCATGGATTATTTCCATCAACAAATAATTTTTTAGCAGTTTATTTCACATTGACAGGCTTGCATGCTATTCACGTTATTGCTGGAATATTAGTTAATGGTTATTTTTTTGGTCCAGGAAAAAAAATGTGGAATACTGAACCAGAACGATTTACAAATAGAATTGAAATTGCAGGTCTTTATTGGCACTTTGTAGATCTTGTATGGATATTTTTGTTTCCTGCACTTTATTTATTATAAAAGAGGAGATTTTATGAGTAGTGATATAAAACATCATATAAAAATATATAGGAATGTATTTATAGGTCTATTGCTTTTTACAGGTTTAACTGTAGGTGCATCTTATATTAATTTTAGTGTTATATGGGTAGGAATTGGATTAGGTATTTTAATTGCTTTTGTTAAAGGTTATTTAGTTGCTTCAAATTTTATGCATCTAAATAATGAAAAATCACTTATATATACAATTTTAGCTTTTACTGTACTGTTTTTTGTTGTTGTATTTTTTGTTCCGTCAATTTGGAATACTCAGGAACTTCATTCTCCAGAACATATTCCAATGCAAAATGGTGAAGTGTTTAAGGAAAATAATCAACAAAATTATCATCAAGAAGATGGTGGTCATCATTAATTATGTCCTTGAAAAATTTCCATATAATATTTATTTTAATATCAACAACTTTAATGATGTATTTTTCTTATTGGAGTATTATTAATTGGATTCAATACAAGGATAACTCATACTTAATATATGTAATTATATCATTTTTTACATTTCTATATTTGATATATTATTCTAATAAATTTATTAAAAAATATAAAGAGATTATAAGTTGAAGGTTCTTGTTAATATCTTTATATATTCGAATACAATCTCTGCATGCGCAGTATGTTATGGTGCTCCTAATGATCCAATAACTAAAAGTCTTAACATGTCAATTTTATCATTACTTTTGACTGTAGTCTTTGTATTGTCTTGTATACTATATGGAATTATTATACTTATGAAAAAATCTAATAATGTTAAAGGAGTCTAAATGACTGAATATTTACAAAAATTTATGCCAATCTTATCTTCTGAAAAAGCATTTATTATTGATCAATTAAATGGAATAGTTCATATATTAATGTTTATATTAATAATTGGGTGGGGAATGTTTTTTATTTATTGTTTAATTAGGTTTAGTAAAAAGAATAATCCTAAAGCAAATTATCATGGAGTAACTAACCATTATTCTAGTTATGCAGAATATGCTATTGTAGGTTTCGAAGTTCTTATTTTAATAGGTTTTGCAATCCCCGGTTATAATTCTCTTAAATATGAAGAGGTTTATAATACAAATCATGATTTAGAAGTTAGGGTAGTTGCACAGCAATTTGCTTGGAACATTCATTATCCTGGTTCTGATGGAAAATTTGGAACTACTAAACTATCTTTAGTTGATGAAGAAACTAATCCATTAGGAATTGATAGAACTGGTTATGGTGCTGATGATATAACAACAATTAATCAATTGCATTTACCTGTTGATAAACAGGTAAAGATATATATCTCATCTAAAGATGTTATACACAGTTTTTCATTACCTGAAATGAGAGTTAAGCAAGATGCTGTTCCAGGAATGCAAATTCCAATATATTTTACTCCTACTATGACATCAGAAAAGTTTTTAAAACAAATTGAAGGTTCATCTAGAGATGGTTATATTGATGGAGTTTCTGCAAGTGGAGGTTATGAAATAGCATGTGCACAATTATGCGGAAATTCACATTATAAAATGAGAGGTTTTATGACTATTCATGAAGAAGAAGATTATAATAAGTGGTTGTCTGATGAAGCAGAGTATTTAAATTCTGATGATGATTGGAATGATGAATGGTAAAATTAAAAGGCCCTAAATTAAGGGCCTTTTTTTTTAACAAATATTTATGTCATTAATAACAGATAAGTGGATAGGAACAGAATATTTTAAAATATATGATTTTAATCATATAGAGTGCTATGTTGGTAATGCTAAACAATCTCTTTATTACTATTGTCTTGTTATGGGTTTTAAAGTTATTGCTTATAAAGGACCTGAGACAGGGAATAAAGACTCTTCTTCCTATGTTTTAAAAAAAAACCGCATAATTATAATATTAACATCTCCTGTAAATTCTTCTCATGAATCTAATGAATGGATAAATAAACATGGTGATGGTATATATGATATTTCTTTTTTAGTTGATGATGCTAATGAAGCATATGAGTCTTGTCTTTCTCGAGGAGCAAGGTCTGCCTATCCACCTAGATATAATGATAATAATTCTTATTGTTCAGCTGGTATAAAAACTTATGGTGATGTTATACATTCTTTTGTTAGTAAAAAAAAATATAAAGGAGTTTGGGCACCAGGTTTCGTAGAAATGAATAAACCTAACTTTGAAGTAAGAGATACTGGTTTGATAAGAATAGATCATATTGTTGGAAATGTTGAAGAAAACAAAATGAATTATTGGAAAGAGTATTATGAAAATATTTTTGGATTTACAAATTTCATTGTATTCGATGATTCAGATATATCTACAAGATACTCTTCTTTAAAGAGTCGTGTTATGAGATCTAAAAATTGGAAGATAAGATTACCAATTAATGAACCGGCAAATGGTCTTAAAAAATCACAAATTCAAGAATATTTAGATTTTAATAATGGTCCTGGTGTTCAGCATGTTGCATTGTTAACAACAGATATTTCTAATACAATAAATACTTTAAGAAAAAATGGGATGGATTTTTTAAAAGTTCCAAGTGTATATTATGATGAACTTCATAAAAGAGTAGGCAATATTGATGAGGATATAAAAAAAATAAAAGATTTAAATATATTAGTAGATAGAGATGATGAAGGTTATTTATTGCAGCTGTTTTCAAAACCTGTTCAAGATAGACCAACTTTGTTTTATGAATTTATACAAAGAAAGGGTTCAAGAGGATTTGGCCAAGGGAATTTTCAAGCTCTTTTTGAGGCAATTGAACGAGAACAAGAAAGAAGAGGTAATTTGTAATGCCATTTTATAATATTAAAGGAATAATTCCTTCTAAAAGACATACAGTTTTTAAGAGAAAAAATAAATTGCTTTTTGAACAACATATAAGTAGAGAGGGTTTTTCTGGTATTTACTCAAATATGTATCATCTGTCGATGCCAACTGCATTAACAAAAGTTGGTCAATTCTTAAATATTGATATATCAAAGGGAAATTATAAACATGAAGCTAGACATTTAATGTCTTATAAAGTAAATACATTTGGTGATCCAATTGAATCAAGGATTCCCTTATTATTTAATAACGATATTATAATAAGCATTTCTAATATTAATAAAAATATGAATTATTTTTTTAAAAATGGACATTTTGATGAACTTTTATATGTCCAATATGGTTCAGGCCTTATTATGTCAAGTTTTGGAGATTTTAAATATTCCAAGGGTGATTATATTGTTGTTCCAAAGGGAGTTACTTATAAAATAAAGTATACAAAAAAAACAAAAATGTTGGTTGTAGAATCTAAATCATCAATCGAAACACCAAATAAATTTCGTAATAAATTTGGACAGTTATTAGAAATATCACCTTACTGTGAAAGAGATATAATTACACCTAATTTAAATAAGCCAATTGATAAAAAGGGAGATTTTTTAATTAAGGTTCGATTAGAAGATGGAATTCAAGATTATATCTATAATCATCATCCTTTTAATGTTGTGGGTTGGGATGGATATTATTATCCATGGGTTTTTAATATAAATAATTTTGAACCAATAGTAGGAAGTATTCATCAACCTCCATCAGTTCATCAAACATTTGAGGGTGATAACTTTGTCGTCTGTTCTTTTGTATCAAGATTGTTTGACTTTCATAAAAATGCAATACCTGCACCATATCCACATTCAAATATAGATTCAGATGAATTTATTTTTTATAGTGAAGGGAATTTTATGAGTAGAAAAGGAATAAAAGAAGAATCCATAACGTACCATCCAATGGGTATACCTCATGGACCACAACCGGGGAAATATGAGGAATCTATAGGGAAAAATAAAACTGAAGAACTTGCTATAATGATAGATACTTTTAAACCTTTATATTTAACCAAGCAAGCTTTGGATATAAATGATAAAAAGTATCCATTAAGTTGGAATAAATCATGAATATTAAAACAATTGACTATAGTTCTATTGATGCAAATAAAGATTTTGTAGAATCACTTCAAAAATCTGGATTTGCAGTTTTATATAATCATCATATTGATATTAATCTTATTAAAACTGTATATAGTGAATGGGAATTTTTTTTCTCTAAAAAAGATAAGTATGATTATCTTTTTGATGTAGAAAAGCAAGATGGTTATTTCCCAATGAAAACCGAAAATGCAAAGAATTGCCCTGTTAAAGATATAAAGGAGTTTTATCATGTGTATCTACCCTGGGGAAGAATTCCTCCAGAATTAGAAAAAAATACAATTAAAGTAAGGGCTGAATTAAAAAAAATAGGATTAATATTGTTAAAATGGATAGATGATTTAAGTCCAAATCATATTAAAAAGAATTTTTCAATCCCATTAGATAAAATGATAGATGGTAGTCAGACAAATTTACTTAGAGTTATTCATTATCCTCCATTAATAGATGAAGACAATAATAATGCAATTAGAGCAGCAGCTCATGAGGATATAAATTTAATTACTGTTTTAATTTCAGGCTCACAACCAGGTCTTCAAGTTCTTGATGGTGATAATAATTGGATTGATGTAAAGTCAGATCCAGGTTGGTTAATTATTAATATTGGAGATATGTTGCAGGAATGTTCAGGAGGTTATTATCCATCAACTACACATAGAGTTATAAATCCAATAGGAAATAATGTTTCACGTTTTTCAATCCCTTTTTTTATACATCCTAGAGATAATGTGAAACTTTCAAAAAAATATACAGCTAAACTTTATCTTCAAGAAAGATTGAAAGAGTTAGGCCTACAGTAGATGTTAAAAAAAATAGTATTTTTTTTTATTATATTAATTGGATATTTTTTTATAAGTAAATATAAATCAATTGAATCAGATTCATGTGAGGCTAAATGTGATAATTGCATTAATTCTATTCAATGTGAAGAGTGTTATAATGATTGTTATTCAACAATGAAATAATTTATGAATTTAATTTTAAATACATTTATTAAGATGTTCAAACCATGGTTTGCTGTTGATTCAAGATCTTTAGGTTTATTTAGAATTGTGTTTGGCTATTTATGTTTGTTCGATATTTTAAGAAGGTGGGAGTTTATTGATATTTTTTATACTCAAGCTTCGATAATTCAATCATCTTTAACATCTAGTTCATATAAAAATTTCACTTTATTAAATACCTTTACTTCATCCTGGGAAGTTCATTTGTTCTTTATAATTGGTATAGTTTTTTCTTTTATGCTGATGATTGGATATAAAACTAAACTTTCTCAAGTAATATGTGCCATTATAATAATTAGTATTCATAATAGAGCTATTATGTTAGAAAATGCTGCAGATTTTTTTATGAATTGTATGCTTATTTGGACAGTTTTTCTTCCTCTTGGTATTAGTTTTAGTATTGATTCATTATCTAATACATTAAAAAATAATAAAGAAAACTCTATTGATGAATTAAATAATAGAAATTTTGGTGTAAATAAGTCTCAAACACTTTATTCATTTGCATATTTTTGTATGATTTATCAAGTTGCTACTATTTATTTCTTTACAGGCCTTGATAAGACTGGTTATGATTGGATGAATGGGTCTGCAGTTTATAAAATGTTTCAACTAGATACTTTTTTAACTCCAATTGGTTACTTTTTAAGAGATTTTATTACTTTCCCAATATCTAAATTCTTTACGTATTCAACGTTAGGTATAGAATATTTAGCTCCAGTTATTTTATTTTCCCCTTTTTACTCTTACATTTTAAGATTTTTATTTATAATAGTATTTTCAATATTTCATATTAGTATTCGTTTAGCAATTAAGGTTGGTTTGTTTTCATATGTTCTTATGTGCTGTTTTATTCTACTAATTGATAAATATTTTATTGAAAAATTTAAATCATTTATTTTAAATAGATATAAAGATAGTAAGTATATATTGTTTTATGATTCTGATTGTGGTTTTTGTCACTATTCTATACGTGTTATCAAACGTATAGATATTTTCCAAAGATTAGTATTTGCTGATAAAACATATACTGGCAAGAAACCTAAGTCTTTAGATGATGCATTAAACTATACGGCGTTGTTATATAATCCTTCTAATGAGAAGGTATGGTTAAGACATGAAGTACTTGGTAAAATTTTAATTATATTACCTTTTGGTTTTCTATTTGGCTGGATTTTCTTTATTCCAGGTATCTCTATTTTATTTAGAAAGAGTTATGATATTGTGGCTTTTAGAAGGATTAATATAAGTAAATACTTTGGTTTGCCTGCATGTGATTTAAAAACTAATATAATTAAAGATGATAATAATAATGATTATGTTATTCCTATTTATAAAAACAATCTCATATATTTAAAAAAAACAGTTAATATTGTTGTATTATTAGTCCTTTTATGGTCAAGTATAAATTATAGTTTAGCTGCTAATGATGGTGTTAATGATTTGATGGAAGATTATGGTTTTGGTAAGAATTATTTTAAGCACAATCAATCATTAAAAAAAATTGCATATTATCCACGTATGATTCAAAGATGGAATATGTTTTCACCTACGGTTTTATCAACTGATAAAGTTCTTATTATTGAAGCAACATTATCAAATGGAGATATTATAGATCCATTTACTGGTAAAAAACCAGTTTTAGATAGCGTAGATTATAATGTGTTATGGCATGATCATAATCAGTTTTGGCGTAAATTTTCTAGTAGGGTTATAAAAAAAGGAAGAAAAAGTATTTTAAATAGATTTGAAACTTGGTTGAAAAGATATAACAATACATATTTTGATGATAATTTGTATGGGAATAGAATAAGAGAAGTTAATATTTGGTCCTTATCTCAAAGGAATAAAGATATAAATTCTAAGACAAATTATAGGGTATCAAAAAAATTATTAAATTCGAAGCAATCAAGTAAATCTAAAATTAAACCCAGAAAGGTTAACCAATGAAAAAACTTATTTTAATTACATTATTTACATTTTTTTATCCACAATGATCAATGTGAGCAAATCCATCATTACCAGTTGGTAATTCAGATAGAGGAGTAGGACTTGGAGCAGGAGAAATCATGTTATTTACTGATCTATCTTATCAAAATTTTGATTGGTGGCATCAAGAAATAGATGATGCATATCAACCAGGTACCAATACTCTTGAAGGTTTTGATCATGAAGGTTTATTTAAAAATAAATCAATAAACTTGGGATTTACTATTGGTTTAAGTGATTATTGGAATTTAACATTTTCACAGTTAATTGCTGATAGATGTATGGAATGGAATGGAGGTGTTTTTACAGGTGAAGAAGATTATTTTGATTCTGATATTCATGAGATTGGAGATAGTAAATCTGTTCATCATAGATCTGAATGTTCCTCTACAGATTTTATTGATGGGAATAATACAATAGCTTTTGGTGGTTATTTAGGAGACGCTAATTTAAATTTTAAATACCTTTTATATAATCAAGGAAAAGGGCCAGGGTCTAGAGTGTTTATAGGTGGTGGACTTATTATTCCATCAAAAGCAACTTTAACAGAATCTCCTTGGGTAAAGACTTTTTATGATCATGATAATGATCCAAATACTGAAGACATTTTAACCTACTCTCCACATAGGCACTTTTATTTAAGTGATGGTGCATATAAAATATCAACAGAAATTCAATTTTTTAAAAAAAGAATTAAAAAACCTGTATTTTGGGGTGGAACATTTTCTATTAATACACCAATAAATAAAAGTGATTATGGATTTAAACCATCTACTAGATATGAATTATCATTAATGGCATTATCAGGTCCTTTAAGACATGTTGAATCAAGTATGTTTATGCTTTCATCAATTGGATTAAATTTTACCATGGCTTATTCTGGCCCATCTGAATGGAATGGTGAAAGAACACCTAATTCTGAAGCAATTTTATATATTCCTGGTATAAGTTTTTTATTTGGCTCAGATATAGGCACATTTGGTCTAAATTTTCAAAAAGGGTATGAGGATTATCTTCAAAAATCACCTGATGATATAGAAGAAACGAATAAAATTTATTCGATATCTTTGAGTTATAGGAAAGTATTAGATAAATATATTGATAAATTATATTGGAAGTAATTAATTGTGAGTATTTTAAAATTACATAATACCTTGTCTAAAAAGAAGGAACCTTTTGTTCCTGTAGATAAAAATCATATAAAAATGTATACATGCGGTCCAACAGTTTATAATTATGCTCATATTGGAAATGCTAGACCAGCTGTAGTTAGTGATTTACTTGTTAGATTATTAAGATATTTATATCCTAAAGTAACATATGTATCTAATATAACTGACATTGATGATAAGATTATAGCAGCTTCAAGAGAAACTAAGAAATCAATAGATGAAATAACAAAAAAATTTGAGAAAATATACAATGAAGACATGAGTTCTTTAGGTGTTCTTCCACCAGATATTCAGCCTAGAGCTACTGATCATATAGGTGATATGATTATACTTGTTAAAGATATGATTAATAATAATTGTGCTTATGAATCTGAAAACCATGTTTTGTTTGATGTGAATTCATATAATGCATATGGCAAATTATCTGGAAGAGATATTGAAGATCAATTATCTGGAAGTAGAGTAGAAGTTGCATCATATAAAAAAGATCCTGGAGATTTTGTATTGTGGAAACCAAGTGTTGATGGTGATCCAGGATGGGACTCTCCATGGGGTTTTGGTCGACCAGGATGGCATTTAGAATGTTCTACTATGTCAGAGAAAAATTTAGGATTACCATTTGATATTCACGGTGGGGGTATGGATCTTATTTTTCCTCATCATGAAAATGAAGTAGCTCAAAGTTGTGGTGCGCATGGCGAACAAAATGATCCTAAAATTTTTGTTAGGTATTGGATACATAATGCTATGCTTAACATTGGTGGAAAAAAAATGTCAAAATCTTTAGGTAATATTTTTTATATACGTGATTATACTGAAAAATATCCTGGAGAAGTTTTAAGATTTGCATTAATGTCTGGTCATTATAGACAATCTCTAAATTGGACAGATAAATCTATTGAACAAGCTTATAGTACTTTAAATCGTATTTATAGAATATTAAAGAAAGTTGAAGATGTAGAAATAGATGAAAATAATGTAAATTCATTACCTGATAGTGTGCTAAATTGTTTATGTAATGATTTAAATACACCTGAAGCTTTAGCAAAACTTAATGATCTTGTAAATAAACTATCTAAGGCAAATAAAAATGATGAAATAAAGCACTTAAAAGAACAAGTTATAGCGACATCTAATATACTTGGTATTTTAAATGAATCTCCTGATAATTGGTTAGGAATAGGAAAATCTTCTGATAGTAATGAAGATGAAATTAATCAATTGATTTTAGATAGAAATGAAGCAAGGAAATTGAAAGATTTTAATAAGGCTGATGAGATTAGAGATAAATTAACTAGTATAGGCATAGATATTGAAGATACTCCAGATGGTACCATTTGGAGTAAAAAGTAAAATGAGTGATAAATTAATAAATATAACACTTCCTGATGGAACAGTATTAAATAAGCCTAATGGCACTACAGGTTTTGATATTGCTTTTGGTATTTCAGAATCTTTAGCGAAACAATCAATTGCTGTTGAAATTAACAATGAATTCAAAGATTTATCTTATCCAATTGATAATGATTGTACTTTGAAAATTCTTAAAAAAGATGCTGACTACGCACTTGAATTAATAAGACATGATTGTGCACATGTAATGGCTGAAGCTGTTCAGGAATTATATCCAGGAACTCAAGTTACAATAGGCCCAGCTATCGAACATGGATTTTATTATGATTTTTCAAGAGATAAACCTTTTACTATTGATGATCTTGAAAAAATAGAAAAAAAGATGCATGAAATTATTGATGAAGGACTCGAATTTAAAAGAGAAGTATGGAATAGAGCAGATGCTATTAAGTTTTTTAAAGATCAAGGTGAATTATATAAAGCAGAAATAATTGAAGATCTACCTGAATCTGAAGTAATAACTATTTATCGTCAAGGAGAATGGCTTGATTTATGTAAAGGTCCTCATTTACCAACAACAAGCCATATAGGTAAATCATTTAAGCTTATGAAAGTTGCTGGAGCTTATTGGAGAGGTGATGAGAATAATGAAATGTTAACCAGGATATATGGTACTGCATGGAGAACTGACAAAGAACTTAGAACCTATCTGAATATGCTTAAAGAGGCTGAGAAAAGAGACCATAGAAAAATTGGAAAGGAAATGAAGCTTTTTACATTTGATGAAGAAGTTGGAGCTGGATTACCTCTATGGTTACCAAATGGTTCTGTATTAATAGAAGAATTAGAGAATTTAGCTAAAGAAACTGAAAATAATGCTGGATATGATAGGGTGAAAACACCTCATATAACAAAAGGTTCATTATATGAGAAATCTGGCCACTTATCTCATTATAAAGATAGTATGTTTCCTGCAATGGATATTGATGGAAACGAATATTATTTAAAGCCAATGAATTGTCCTCATCATCATAAAATATATGCAAGTTTACCAAGAACTTATAAAGAGCTACCAATAAGACTTGCTGAATATGGTACATGTTATAGATATGAAAAATCTGGTCAATTATTTGGTCTTATGAGAGTTAGAAGCATGCAGATGAATGATGCACATATATATTGTACTGAGCAGCAATTTAAGGATGAATTTCTTGCTGTATGCAATATGTACTTATACTATTTTAAAATTTTTGGAATTGATAAATATGAGATGAGGCTAAGTCTTCATGATCCTAAAAAATTGGGAGAAAAATATGTAGATGAACCTGAGCTATGGATTAAAACAGAAAAACTTGTTAGGCAAGCCTTAGAAGATGGAGGGTTAAATTTTGTTGAAATTCCTGGAGAAGCTGCTTTTTATGGCCCTAAAATAGATGTGCAAGTATGGAGTGCTATAGGAAGAGAATTTACACTTGCAACAAACCAAGTTGATTTTGCTATTCCATCTAGATTTGATTTAACATATATTGATAAGAATAATAAAGATCAAACTCCATTATGTATTCATAGAGCTCCACTTGGAACACATGAGCGTTTTGTCGGTTTTCTTATTGAACATTTTGCAGGTAATTTCCCATTATGGTTGGCTCCTGTTCAAATAGTTATTATTACAATCTCAGATAAATTTAATGATTATGCTAATAAGGTATATAAAGAGTTAAAATCTAATGGTATAAGAGTAAATATTGATAGTAGGAGTGAAAAAATGGGTGCAAAAATTAGATTAGCAGAGATTAATAAAATACCAATTATGGCAATAATCGGTGAAAAAGAAGTATCCGATAATACTGTATCAGTTAGAAGAAAATTTAAAGGTGATCAAGGTTCATTAAAATTGAATGATTTTATTCAAAATATTAAAAAAGAGATAGATAATAGAACTTTGTAAATGAAGTATCTTTCACGTTTATTTATATCCTTTTTTATAAGTATTATAAAAATTTATCAAATAGTTTTATCTCCCTTATTAGGTAAAACTTGTAGATTTAATCCAACATGCTCAAATTATAGTAAACTATCAATTGATAAATTTGGTATTATAAAAGGATTTTATCTAAGTATTAAAAGATTATTAAGATGTCATCCATGGGGTTCATCTGGTTATGATCCAGTCCCAGATAAATAAAATTAGAAAGGACATTTATGTTTATTTTAAAAAAGTATAATTATGGTTTAATGTTAGTATTTTCCTTATTCCTATTTTCATGTTTAGAAACAAGTATTATTAACACCTCAGTTTCACCAGATAAATCATTAAAACTTGAGATATATTCTGAAAATAATAGTATATACTATTCATTATATAAAAATAATAAACCAATTATTGATAAATCTATGCTAGGATTAAAAACAGATAAATTTGAATTTTCTAATAATATTCAAGTTTTAGGTATATCTAAAACTAATAAAAATGAGAATTGGACCCAAGTCTGGGGTGAAAAAAAAGTAATCCAAGATAATCACAATGAAATTGCTGTAAATCTGCTATCATTAAATACAAATTTAAAGATGACATTAAGATTTAGATTGTTTGATGATGGTTTAGGTTTTAGGTATGAACTTGTAGATCAAAATGGGTTAGATAAGTATAATATTATGAATGAATTAACTGAATTTAATTTCTCTGAAGATTCTAATTCATGGTGGATTCCTGCCTTTGCATATAGAAGGTATGAATTTTTATATGCAAATACATTAATAAGTGAAATCTCTAGAGATAAATTTTCAGAATTAGTTGAATATTTAAATGGACCAAGAATTGGACCTGAAGCTGTTCAGACACCATTTACAACTCAAAGAAAAGATGGTATAACAATTGCTATTCATGAAGCAAATTTAACAAATTATTCTAGTATGACTTTAAAAGCTGATGGTAGTAAAAATATGCAATGTGACTTGATTCCATGGTCAGATGGAGTTAAAGTTAGAGCTAATGGAGCGCTAAATAGTCCATGGAGAACTATTATTGTAGGAAATAATCCAAGTGAAATTGTTATGTCTACTTTAACATTAAATTTAAATGAACCAAATAAATTAGAAAATACAGATTGGATTGAACCTGGGAAATATATTGGTTTATGGTGGGAGATGATTGGTACAAATCAATCATCATGGGGTTCAGGACCTCATCATGGTGCAAAAACTGATAAAGTTTTAGATTATCTTGAATTTGGAGCAAAATATGGTTTTGATGGTGTGCTTGTTGAAGGATGGAATCTAGGATGGGATGAAAATTGGTGTTGTACTGGAGATGGTGAAGATTTCAAATTCTATGAACCACATCCAGAATTTGATAATAAAAAGGTAGCTCAAATTGCTGAAGATTTAGGAATTAGATTAGTTGGTCATCATGAAACTGGAACGCAGATAAAAAATTATGAATCTCAATTAGACAATGCATTTAAGTATTGTCAAGATCATGGTATTAGAGTTGTAAAAACTGGGTATGTTAATGATGGAAGTCAAAACATAAAAAGGATTGATAATAATGGTGATTTACATATGGAATGGCATCATGGTCAATATATGATTGAACACTTTAGGAAAGTATTAGAAACTGCGGCCAAATATGAAGTTAGTATTGTTGTCCATGAACCAATTAAAGATACGGGCCTTAGAAGAACATATCCTAATATGATGTCTCGTGAAGGTGCTAGAGGGCAAGAGTTTAATGGATTTATGCCAACTGATTATAATAATAAGCCAAATCATACAACAATTTTACCATTTACAAGGTTATTAAGTAGTCCTATGGATTATACTCCTGGTATTTTCAATTTAAAAGAGTATAGATATAATAGTAATGATGATAGGACAATTAATAAAAGTCATCATATTCCAAGTACTATTTCAAAAGAATTAGCTTTATATGTTGTGATTTATGCACCTATGCAAATGGCAGCAGATTTACCACAAAACTATGAAGGACACCCAGCTTTTCAGTTCATATTAGATGTTCCAACTGATTGGGATGACTCTATTGCAATAAATGGGGAAATTGGTGAATATATTACTATAGCACGAAAAGATATAGATAGTAGTGATTGGTATTTGGGTAGTATTACAAATGAAAAAGGTAGAAATATGACAGTATCTTTATCATTTTTAGAACCAAATAAAACATATAATGCTACTATATATAAAGATCCAAATGGAGGTGGTTGGTTAAATAATCCTGAAGATGTTATCATAGAAAATATGGTTGTTGATTATACTACTCTATATAAAATGAGTCTTCCTGAAGGTGGAGGGCAAGCTATTAAATTCACACCTATCAATTAAGTGTCTATTACACAAATATTTATAAATTTTATATTTATACTTGTTGTTTTATTTTCTTTGTTCTCATTATATAAATTTGAACTTGAAGATTCTGATAGAACAATAAGTGGAAAAATATTAAAATCATCAGCACTTACTGTTGGTTTATTATTTTTAGTTTGGTATTTAAATTGGTTTGTAAAAGTTCTTGTTATGTTTATTAATTATGAATTTTATAATTAATTACTAATTATAATATTTACAATACTTATTACATCAATAATATCAATTTCATTATCAAGATTTATATCTGAAATTATATATTGTTTATCAGTAAAGACACCCTCGTTAATTATAAAATTTACAATTGATACTATATCGACTATATTTAAGGTATTATCTTCATTAACATCACCAATAATTATACTTTTGCATGTGTTTATTGAAAATTTTGGAATAGTAATATCAGTTAGACCAATTTTATAGGTTCGTATGATTGATTCATACCCATTTAATGGAACTCTTAATGAGTCTGCTTCCCAATGAGTCCATAATAAGTTATTATTAAAAGAATTAGAAACATTTATATTGTATACAGAATCAGTCACATTAGTTAATATACCTGTTTCGAAATCATTATTATTAAATTTCCATCCAAAAATTCTTGGACAATTTATTTCTTTTATCACATCATTACTATTAGCATACTCAATAGTATCACTAAATGTTGATGGAAATTCTAGTTTATATGCAATATTCATATCTTTTGAAACATGATTGTATAACATTGATGAAAAAGCAGTTGCCTTTTTATTAAAATTAGATTCTGTATCGATAGCATCAAAACCAGTAGGACCACTCACATTGTGTGCTAATAGCATATTAACTAGATTATTATTTAATATATTTTCTGTCATAGATGAAAGAAATAATGCATGAAGCCAGGTGTTTCTATAGATTTTATTAGTTGATTTATCAAATAAATTATATTCAGTTACATTGATTCTATGATTTTGTATCTGTGGGATTGTATCTTGAAAGCCACGCCATTCTTCAATTCTAGGAACATCATAAAATGGATATGAAATAAACTTTCTATCTGAATAGTTCATATGTTCATCTTTCATATATAAGTATACATGCCAAGATAAAGCATGAAAGGATTCTGGGTCAACAAAAGTATATAAACTATCATTCCAATGTGCTGCTCTTTCTGTATTACCCCAATCACCATTTCCTCCTACTAAGGTAAAATCTGCATCGGGAATTATAATATTAAGAGAATCAATATATCTTTGACAGTCTCGAGCATAGTCTCCTGCTGTTGGGTATTTTAAAATTTTATATTCATTATCATGATTTATTTCACTTCCTAATTCTATATTATTAATTTCAACACCTTGATTAATAGTATTATTAATCCATCCTAGCATGGTATCTAAACTTGCGGTAATCATATTTGGAACAAATATTCCTTCAGAATCAATAATATTATTAGCATTTTGAAAATGTATTGGTTTAATATCAATATAGGGTAGAGAGCTCCAATTATTTGGTAGTGAATCAATAATCAGAGTATCTATTGTTGGCGGATCAAGAAACCATCCGGTATTCCAGTCCCAATAACTTCCTAATCCTCCTGGATAGCGTAATATTTCTGGTTTCATTGTAGCTACTGAATCAGTAAATTCAGAATTGATCCACGATGGACCTCTAACAGTATTTCCATTAAACCCAAATTTAGGGACAGAGCGTTGTGCTCCAGTTGTTACATCTATAGCATATATAAAATATATAAAGAGTGATATGTTAAATATTTTTTTAATTAATAGCATATAATCTCCATATAAATTTCATGAAAGAATTTACATAATATAGTTATAATAAAAAACCCCCTTTTACTGAGGGGGGAGGATTCTTTTTCCTAGCTAAGAATATGAGATTTGAACTCATACATGACGTTTACACTATGACAGATTAGCAACCCTTTATATTATCCGATAGATAAAAGAATATCTAGTATTTTCTTCTGATTTTTTTTCTTTTTTTATTTTTTCTATTTGATGATCGATCAATAATATCTTCATCATATTTTGATATATTAATATTTTTTCTATAATGTCTTATGTGCTTCATTTTTGATATAACATTTTTTACCATTTTACTATCAATTTCAAATGTTGAAAACTTTTTACTTATATTTATTTTGCCAATTTCAGTATTTCTAGAACGAATACTTTTATTTATTAATTTGAGAAGCATTTCAGGAGTAAGTTTATCAGCCCTTCCAATATTTATGCTTAGCTTGGTCATTCCAGTATTTAAGATTATGTTTTTATTTTTAGATTTATCTGGTTTATAATTTTTAGAATCATTTAAATTTTTGTTATTATTAATATTCAGAGATATAATTTTACCAATCAATTCTTCTTTCGAAAAGTTATCTAATTCAAAATAAAAATTTTTAAATATTTCTCTATCTTTTTCTGAGGGAATGGGTAAAGATGTAATTTTATTAATTAATAAAGACATCCTAGAATTAAGAATTTCTTTTTCATCTGGAATATCTTTTTTTTCAAAAGATATTCTAGAAAGTCTTTTAATCTCATCTAATCGTTTGTATTCTTTGCTCGATATAAAAACAATTGATAGTCCATTTTTACCAGCTCTTCCAGTTCTACCACTTCTATGTACATACACTTCAGGGTCATCAGGCAGATTATAATTTATTATATGAGATAAATTATTTACATCAATTCCTCTAGAAGCTACATCTGTAGCTACAAGTATATTTATTGCTTTAGATCTAAATTGATTCATCACATTATCTCTTTCATTTTGTGATAAATCTCCATTCAAAACCTTTGCATTGTAATTATCTTGAATAAGTTTTTTTGATACTTCCTTTGTTTCTCTTCTAGTTCTACAAAATATAATAGTATATATATCCTTATTTATGTCAATAATGTTTCTAATTATATCATATCTCTTATTCTTATTACTAATATGGTAGATATGTTTAACTGTATCTGCTCCTTTATTAGGGTTTGAAACTGAAATCATTAATGGTTTTTTCATATATGAATTAGTTATATTTTTAACTTTTTCTGATAATGTGGCAGAAAATAAATAAATTTTTCTATCTAAAGGAATTTCATTTAATACTTTATCAATTTCAGTTTTAAAACCCATTGATAACATTTCATCAGCTTCATCAAGTACAAAATATTTTACCTGACTAAGATTAACTTTTTTCCTTAGAATTAAATCGTTTAGTCTACCAGGAGTACAAACAATTATCTTGGGATTATTTCTTAATCCTCTAATTTGTGATTCAATTTTAGTCCCTCCATAAATAGGAATAATTTTATAGTGATCCATGTATTTAGAAAAAACATTTAAATCTTTAGAAATCTGAATACAAAGTTCTCTAGTAGGACATAGAATAACACCTTCAATATTTTTACTATGATTGATTGTTAAGCTTATGATAGGTAAACCAAATGCTGCTGTTTTCCCAGTACCAGTTTGAGCTGTAGCAATTATATCACAATCAGAAGAAAGTATTTTAGGAATTACTTTATCTTGAATAGATGTAGGATTATCAAACTTAAGTTCTTTAATAGAATTTAAAATATTTTGATTTAAGCCATATTTATTAAAAGATTGCATACATTAGATTAT
>Ga0066846_10000136_pt1 | contig 32395 bp, 30 predicted proteins | sample ETNtaG_33_FD_65489 | JGI IMG/M metagenome (GOLD analysis project Ga0066846, IMG submission 65489) | Marine microbial and viral communities from oxygen minimum zone, Eastern Pacific Ocean - ETNP201310SV76 | ecosystem: Environmental > Aquatic > Marine > Oceanic | place: Pacific Ocean: Eastern... | reverse complement strand
TATATCACCATCTACATACGTTTTATATGGACCAGAGGACAACTTAACATTTATATAAGCATTATCAAGACCAGGATAGTTACTATCAGGAATACTATCTTTTAAAACAAACACTTTATTTTCTTGGTCTAGTAATTCTAATCTATAATAAAGCTCATATGGTATATCATTTAATAAAGGATCAATATCAAAATCAAGATAATATCCTTCATCAGTTGTTCTATTCCATTTAAAATATAAATCATTCATTTCATATGGATTTTCATCCATATAATCATTAATAGGGCTAAAATTAGAAGCATTAATATCATTTATATTTAAATCTATTTCATTATATTGATAAGGTGGATATTTGATTGAGTACTGATTATCAACACTCACGATCATTGACTGATTATCATAATCATCATATTCATATAAATTTTGAACTAAGCTATATGAATTTATTCTATTATTTACAGAATTAATCTTAACTATAAAACTATCAACTATAAATAAACCCTCTTCAAAATTTTCTCTATCACTTACCCCAATTTTTATTTTGGCAAGTCCATTTGCATAATTTGTTAAATCTAATTTCAATAAATTATTTGCAATAATTTCCTCATTAAAAACAAGACTTGGATTTACTAAATTATCTTCTATAAAAACATCATTATTAAAATTGATTTTCTTAAATAATGATTGCGCCTCATTATTTGAAGTAGTTTGAGATGAAATGTAATAATATAAGTTATCTTCAGGATCTTTTAAATCATACCCATTAACTTCTACTTGATAATCTTGGTTTTCAGTACAATCTACATCATTTTCTATATCACAAGATTCAACCAAACTACTACCTTCATCAATTAAATCACTTATAGAATCTAGCCTTGGTGTATCATTAACTGCAATAACTTCCCATTCAAGAACTATTGACTTACTACTATATGCATTAGCACCTCCGCAACTATCATCTCTTAACAAAGCATTATTTAATGATTCTACACATAAATCAGCAGCATCACTATCTACAGTCTTATCCCATGGGTAAAATATAAATGAAGGAAATTCTTCATTAACAGAATAATAATCATTATTAGGAAAGAATTTTATTTCATCTTCTTGATCTAACAATTTGAAATTACATCCTATATCAATTCCAAAATCATTAAATGAATTTTGATTTTTCAACTTATACTTCCAAATACCTTTATTTTCATTATTTGTTAGATTACTCTCTATATCTACTGCAATTCCAAAATCAAATTGATTTGGATTGTCTGAATAAATACAATCTGTATCATACCAAAGAACATCATCTGAATCTTCATTACAAACTTCAAAAAGTTCTGTATTGAAAGTTCGTAATTGTGATATAGAAATTCCATCTAAATCATCACAATTATCTAAATTATTAGTATCTTCATTTGGGAAATCATCATAATCCAAACAATCTTCATACATAACATAATAATTAGATAGTAATAAAGGATTATTACAATCTCCATCAATACAATTAACTATAGGAGTATCATTTAACTGATGAACAGTTACTTCAATATAGGGACATTGACTCTCATTAATACAAGCACCATCACTTAATATTTCAGAATCATTATCATAGCTACATAATAATTGATCATCACATACCTTATATTGAAAAACATCTGAAAAACCTTCCTCAGATACATAATCTATATTTGGCGTATATGTTGCAATAGAACCATTAAATTCTACAAAACCATTTTCCGGTTGACTTAAAACTTCATAAGTTAAATCATCTGATTCTATATCACATGCACCTGATAAATATAACTCACTATCACAGCTACAAATAATTCCATCAATAATATTTTCTGTACATAAGTCAGTATTTTGATTTACTTCTATATTTAAACTACACTCTTCTTCAATAGATTGAATAATTTTTCTAGCTCTAGGCCTATCATTAATTGAGGTTATATTTATAGAAATTGTAGCTGCATCTGAATCTAAACTTCCATCTGATACTTTAAATTCAAAACTATCAATTCCATTGAAATGATCATTATTTTGATAAGTAACAATATTGTCACTTAATGAAACAGTACCTTTTAAGGGATCAGCAAAAATTATATAAGTTAATTCATCTTCATCAATATCAGTTCCTAATAATTGGATATCTATACTCTCATCTTCATTTACAGTAACCTCTCCTGAAATTGCAAAGGGTTTATCATTAACTGGCTGTACAGTAACATTAAAATTTTGTTCTACAAATAGACCTTCATCATCAGAAATAGTAATAGTGAACTCTTCTACTCCATTAAAATTTTTTAAAGATGTAAATGATAAAGGTACACCAAACACTTGGAGACCACTTATTAATGGATAAATGCTTATACCATCTGAAATAGTGTAAACCAGATCTTCATCATCAACATCTGAAGCTTCAAGAATTATTGCAGTTGTTTCATCCTCATTAAAAGTTACATCTTCAACTAAAGATAATATGGGAGCATCATTAACAGGCAAAATAGAAATAGAATAAGTCACCTCAATCACATTTTCACCATCTGATACATTAAAAATAAATTCATCCTGACCAAAATAATCCAAATTTGGATTATACAATAGAATATTCTGATTTAACTCATAAGTGCCAAAATCAGGTTCATTTAATATACTATAATCTAAATTATCTGATTCCACATCTGTTGCATCTAATACAATCTCATAATTAATCTCATCCTCATTAATCTCAAAAGATTTATTCTCAGCAATTGGTTCATCATTTACAGGCGATATGCTAATATTAACATTACCATTAGAACAAAGGCTAGACATATCACAAACTTGATAAATAAACTCATCTACTCCAGAAAAATTTAAATTAGGAACATACGATACAAGACTACCATTAATTTCAACTATTGCATTTGATGGATTTTGTAAAATTTGATAAGTTAAATTCTGATCTTCAATATCACATGCACCAGATTCTAAATTTTCACAATCACATGTAATTGAACCATCTGAATTGTTTAATACTGTATCTGTACATAATCCTGAAGTTCCAGACAATTCAATGTCAATCTGTGTATCTTCTTCTAAAGAAGAATTTATATCATTAGTAAAGGGGCTATCATTAATAGGTAATATTGAAAGATTAAAATTTGTAGAAGCGGACAAAGAACCATCTGAAACAGTCACTTCAACATTTAAATCGCTACCATTATAGTGCTTACTAGGAGTAATTTCCATATTGTTATTATTAAATTCAAATGATAAATGATCTGACGAAGCTGATAATGATAAATTTTCTGAATCAATATCTTCAATATCAATTGATAAATTTAGAATTGAATCTTCATCAATCGTTTGATTACTTATATTTCCAATTGTAGGAGAATCATTAACATTATTCACAGTTACTAAAAATGATTGATTAACAGGGCCAGATTCACCATCATCTAAAGTGATAGTAAAATTTTCTTGACCAAACCAATCTAAATTTTCAGTTGAAAAATTAATTACTGCAGAAGAATTACCTGAACCACCAGAAGTTAATTGGTGTATAATATTGGGACTTGATTCATCTGGTTCAATCTCAAATGACATATTTACAATATTATAAGGCGATTCATTCAAAAATGTATTTGTATCAATATCTGATATAAATATATTTACATTAGTATTACTACCTTCATTAAAACTAATATTTTGATACCCAGTTATATATGGATTATCATTTATTGGATTAACATTAATTTCTAATGTTTCAGTTGAAAAACTCACAACATCATCAGCAATAATCTTAAGTTCAAATGGTCCATTCCAATTTGGTCTTAATGAAAAAGAAGTACTATAGTTTGGACCACTCCCTGATGCTGAATGATATTCATTTACAATATAACCTCTAGAATATATAGCAATTACAGATAAATCATTTGCATTAAATCCATCATCATCTGAAACAGTAAAATTCACAGTTATGTTACTATCCTCATTTACAGTATTATCTGAATTAGAAAATTCAATAATTGGTAATTGATTATTAGATTCTACAATTTTAACTTCATATTGCATTGAAACAGTTAAATTCTCATCATCTGAGACATCTACCTGAAATGTAAAACATTCAACACCACCGCAGGTATCAAAAGAATCAGACTCTTGGGGAGTATAGGAAACAATCGCAGATGTAGTATAAGGAACTATAGTCATACCAAGTGGCTGATTAACTAAATCAAATGAAAAAGCATCGTCATCCACATCTTCTACTTCAATAAAAAGTTCGAATTTAATATCAAACATTGCCTCCAGATTATCATTTGGAGTCGTAATCTGAAGAGAATCATTTACAGGGTTCACCGTTAATGTAAATATCTGAGAATCCGATAAACCATCCTGATCTGAAACAAGAACCGTTATATCAAAACTTCCATTGTAATCTTCTGATGGAGTAATCATAACTTGGTCACCTACAACTTCCACATCACTACTATAACTAGTGGTTACCTCATAGATTAATACATCATCATCAATATCTATTGCAGACAATATTAAGTCTAAAGCATGATCCTCATCAATTGAGTGGTCTTCAATAAAGGTTAACTCAGGAGCATCATTAACAGGACTGACTATTATTGATACCATATCATTAGCTACAGGATTTCCATTATAGAAAACTAAAACATTAAAAAAACCTGTTTGTGAATCATAATTTGGCTCCAAATTAATAGTTAAGAAATTTGCATCATTAATATTACAACTATCAATTCCCATAATATCATCACAAGTAGTAGTTAAAGAAACATTATCAAAAAAATCATCAAAACCAGTAATAAATTCATTTAAATCTCTTTGAACAATAGTATCTTCATTATATTCTACATCATTAATACCACCAAGAGAAGGAATATTATTAAGAAACACACACTCATTACTACTATTAGAATCAGAGTTGAAATTCAAAGCAGAAGGATCATTACAATCATCTTGCGAAAACAATACCGAAAATAGAAATATGAATAATAATAAAGGTTTAAAAAGAAATTTAAATTCTTTGGGCATATTTATTGATGAAGTCTCGCTGAAATACTTTTAATTGTAACAATAAATCTATCAATTTCAGACTTCATAAGAAATAATTCATCAATATTTAAAAATTTATCAGCAGGATACCTATCTTCATCAAAATCCATCATAAAATTTGATTCTAGCTTCAACTGAAAATCATTTATAATTTCTTTATGATCAACTTTAGTCCTCAGATTATTAAGTGGCAATTTAATTTGACCATTTGTAGTTAAATAAAAAAGTGAAATACTTCCATAATCCAAACTATTACATTTAAAGGTTAATGTTCCATATCCTTTACCTCGACCCCAAGAAATAGAATCAGCATTTTCATCACAAAAATTCACTAAAGTAATGATAAAATTACTTATACTAGGGGTGCATTCATTTTTTGATGCAAGTATAAAACTTTCTTTATTCCACTTAGTCATAGAAATTAATTTAATTATGTTAAAATTATTGTCTTAATATACAAAAAATTAAATAATTTTTTGATTAATAATTTGCAAGTATCATATTGACAATGAGAACAACATCTAGAATATTCACTTCTAAATTTAAATCAATATCTGCAATCTGATTATATTCATTAATGTCAGGATTTAAAATAATATTAATTAATAACACTACATCAGACACATTAATAAAAGAGTCAAAATTAATATCACCATATAAAATAGGTGAACAAGCACCTCCACCACAATCTTCGGTACAAATCCAATTGCCTGTAAATTCTTCACACCAACAAGAAGAAGGAATACAATCATTCACATCAATAATACATTCAAAGCCATCATCACAGCCTGTATTTTGGCATCCAGCTGGGTTTGATTCTATACAATAAGTCAACTCACATTGGCCAAGATTACATTCAGCATAAGGAAGGTCGAAACAATCACACACCCACTGCATACAATCATTTTCATTCCATAAATCTACCCACTCATTAATTTCATCTTGATTAAATAAAGACTCATTAATAGCATAATGGCAACCACCTAAACCAACACCACAATCTCCCCATACTGAGATACAATCATTATCCTGCTCACAATAATTATATGTGTTTGTATAAAGTTCATTATAAATAAATTCAATTTCCTCACATGAGTAGTCTTCTTCAATACAATCCTCTTCACATTCTGAGAATGAATTATAAAAGGCATTACTATAATCAATACCATCAATCACCCATCCACAACCAGATACATAATCACACTCACCATCTACAAGTCCAATCCCCAAATACATATCACACATTCCAAATTGAACATTACCTACATCTGTACAATCATTATCATTGTAACAATCAACTAAATTATTATCTAAATCATAAAAGTCAGCATAACAACCACCACAATAGACAGGCTCACAAGTAACAGGAGTATTTAATTCACAGGGTGATGCTACCAAACATGGATCAGCTAGGCATGATACTGGCAATAAACAATCATCTGATAAATTTATTTCTTCTACCTCAAAAGCATTACACTCAACACAATTAATCTCTTGACCAATTTCAACAACCACATATCGATCTAGATATAAATCAATATTACTAAAATTATCATTAAAGATTACATTTATTGGACTTCCTTGACCAGGACCATTTTCAGGTTCAATAAAATATTGACTACACTCATCCATGCAAAAGCTCATTTCCACTTCTTTTAAATATCCATAATGGATATCAGAATAGACAATATTAAACAATAGAATAAGTATATAAAATATTTTCTTCACAATTAAATTTAAAAAATATATTCTTCATTTCTATAAAAAAAATGATTACAGAACATAAAAAAGGGACTCATGTGGTTGAGTCCCTTTTTGTGGGTATCATCTCCTCATCAGACCTTATCATATATTAATATGATAAATCCTTGTAGCGGGAGCAGGATTTGAACCTGCGACCTCCGGGTTATGAGCCCGACGAGCTACCAGACTGCTCTACCCCGCGCTTGAACCAAATAAATTTGGGAAGATAATATATATCATAATTTCTATATTAAACAAACTATTTAATTAACATGAATTTTTTATTTTTTTCTAAAAGATATATTTAGAGGAACACCTTCAAAATTAAATCGTTCTCTAATTTGGTTTATCAGATATTTTTTATAGGTCTTAGAAATAAGCTCAGGATGATTAGAATAAATACCAAATAAGGGTGGGGAATTTCTTATTTGGGTTATATACTTTATACTTACTTCTTTTCCTTTTGTTGATGGAGGAGGATATTCTTTAATTATTTCTGAAAACACATTATTTAACAATTTAGTTTTCATTTTAATATTTCGTCTTTCATACACTTCAATTGATTGTTCTAAAACAGATCTAACTTTATAATTATTTTTTATTGATATAAATCTAATAGGATAATGCCTAAGTGTTGGTAATTTATATATCATCTCTTCCTTAAAATCATCTTTAGAAATAGTTTTCTTTTCAATTAAATCCCATTTATTAACAATAACAATCAAGCCTTTACCACTATCAATCACTTGTTTTATAATATTTTTATCTTGATTATGAAAACCTTTAGATGCATCTATTAAAATTGCTGCAACATCACAATCATCAATTGTTCTATTCGTTCGAACTATACTATAAAACTCTATAGCATCATTAATTTTTGTTTTTCTTCTAAGACCAGCTGTATCAATTAATCTTATCTTATTTTTAAAATATTTAATATATGAATCAATACTATCTCTTGTAGTTCCAGCAATATCAGAAACGATAGATTTATTTTCATTTAATATTTTATTAACAAACGAAGATTTCCCAACGTTTGGCATACCTATAACAGCTAAAGACATATCATGATTTTCAATAGCATTAATATCTTTATTATCTTCAAAAAAATCTGATATTCTATCTAATAAATTACCTACATTTCTTCCTGATTCAGCTGATATGGAAACAGGAGCCTCCAGGCCTAGTTCATGATGATCAAAAAAGTTTTTTTCTTCATCTAAATTATCAAGTTTATTTACGACTAAGATATAAGACTTACCTGATTTAATAATATTTTGAGCTAGTATTTGATCATTAGATGATATTTCTTTTTTAGCATCAATCATAAATAAAATCAAATCTGATTGATTTTTAGCAATCTCTGCCTGAACTTTAACTTGATCATTTAGCTTTGTTATATCTTTAGGAATGTAGCCACCAGTATCTATGATTTCATATGATTGAGTTAGCCATTCAAATGTACCATAAATTCTATCACGTGTCACACCCTCTTCTGATGATACAATAGATTTAAACTGACCAATCAAGCGATTAAATAATGTTGACTTACCAACATTAGGCTTTCCTATTATAACGATAGTATTTTTTTTCATTTTTACCTTAAAAATATATTGTTAATATACACCAATGAAATCAAATAATAATTCAGAAATTATAGCAGCTACAAAAATTTTATTATCAATTTCTAATGCTGATGGAGATATTGATAAAAATGAGAAAAACATTATTAATGTTATTATTCATGACTTTTTTGAAATCAGTATTGATGATGCCAGTAAAATAACCGCCAATACTTTTATTGAGTTTGATATATCATCAGATATTTATGATGATAGCAAAATCCTAAATAAAGTATTTTCTTACCAAGATAAAATTGATTTTATATGTTGTTGTTTTGAAGTTGCATTAGCAGATAAAAATCTACATTATTTAGAAAGCCATTTCATAAAAAAGATTGCTTATATTTTAAAAATAGATAGTGATGATTTAATTAATGCAAAAAAAGAAATAATCAGTTATTTAGATTAGTTTTAAATTCTTATTTCTTCTTCTTTAACTGTTTGAATTTTTACAAGTTTATCAATAAACTCATTTGTTATCGTTTGAATTTTATCTAAGGCTCTTTTTAAATCATCTTCTGAAATCTCATTATTTTTTTCAGACAATTTAATTTTATCGTTGCTATCTCTTCTAACATTTCTTATAGATACTTTACCCTCTTCAATTAATTTATGTACAAATTTAATTAACTCATTTCTTCTTTCTTCAGTTAGAGGAGGAACAGATAAACGTATAACTTTACCATCATTATTAGGATTAAGACCTAATTGAGCTTCATGGATAGCTTTTTCAATTACTTCAATACTAGAAATATCAAAAGGCTGAACAAGAATCATACTCGAATCTGGAGCAGTTATATTAGAAATAGTATTTAATGGTACCATACTTCCATAATAATCAACTTTAACAATATCTAATATATCCTTTGATGCTCTTCCTGTTCTTATAATAGATATTTCTCTTTGATAATGCTGTATTGCTTTGTTCATATTATCTGTTGCTTCATTATAAAATTTTTCCATAAGACTCCTAAGAAATTATTGTTCCAGTACTTTTCCCCCTAATGAATTCTAATAATGAATTCTCATCTTTAATACTTAATACCCCAATAGGTAATTTGTTTTCTTTGCATAAAGTAATAGCTGTCATATCCATGACTTTTAATTCTTTATCCAGGACCTCCTTAAATGAGATTAAATCATATTTTATTGCATCTTTATTATTAACAGGATCATCTGAATAAACACCATCAACTTTAGTTCCTTTAATAATAATATCAGCATTAACCTCAACCGCTCTTAAAGCTGCAGCTGTATCAGTTGTAAAATATGGATTACCTGTTCCACCTGCAAAAATAACAATTCTTCCTTTTTCTAAATGTCTTGTGGCTTTACGTCTAATATAGGGCTCAGCAAGTTGAGTGATACTTAAAGCTGACATTACTCTTGTATCACAATCTAATTTTTCTAATTCTGATTGTAATGCGACAGAATTCATTACAGTAGCCAACATACCCAAATAATCAGCAGCAACTCTATCCATACCTTTGGCTGAAACTGAAATGCCTCTAAATATATTTCCACCTCCAATAACTATTGAAAGTTCAATATTTTCATCTTTTACTTTTTTGATTATTTCAGCTATTTTACAAGCTACGAGAGGATCAATACCATACATTCTAGAACCTGCTAAAACTTCACCACTTAATTTTAATAAAATTCTTTTATATGGCATATAAATATTAAAAAAAAGATTTAATTCTTTTCTCCAAGTTGAAATCTTCCAAATCTTGAAACAACTATATTTTCACCTAATTTACCAATAGTATCTGTTATAATATCTTTAATTGTTTTATTTGGATCTTTTACAAAATCTTGTTCAATCAAAACATTTTCTTTAAAAAACTTTTTCAATCTTCCTTCAACCATTTTCTCAATTATTTCAGCTGGTTTATTTGTTTTAATTGCTTGATCAGAATAAATTTCTTTTTCTTTTTCAATCACTTCATCAGAGATATCTTCAGATGATACCGCTAAAGGATCTGTTGCTGCAATATGCATAGCAATATCATTTCCTAAGTTTGTAAAATCTTGTGTTTTAGCAACAAAATCAGTTTCACAATTAAGTTCTAATAAAACACCTAATTTTGCACCTGGATGAATATAAGAAATAACAACACCTTCCTTTGCTTCTCTTCCTTCCTTTTTCAAAGCTTTTGCAGCACCTGCTTTTCTTAAATAATCAAAAGCTTTATCGATATTACCTCCAGTTTCAACTAGAGCTTTTTTACACTCCATCATTCCAACGCCAGAACGATCTCTTAATTCTTTTACTAAAGCAGCTGTTATTTCCATTTAATTAACCCCTAAAATTATTTTGAATCACTACTTTTTTCAGTAGTATTCTCTTTTGTTTCATTATTTTTAACTTCTCTAGAAGAATCTTCATTAACATCTGATGTTGTATTATTTTCATCTTCTTTACCTGCATTAGATAAATTATATAATGAATCAGCTATGTAATCTAAAATTAATTTAATTGTTTTAATTGAGTCATCATTAGCAGGAATGGGGAAATCAATTACATTTGGGTCAGTATTCGTATCAACAATTCCAAATGTTGGTATACCTAAACATTTAGATTCTGAAATTGCTATTTTTTCATGTTTTGCATCTACAACAAATAAAGCTGAAGGTAAATGCCTCATGTCTTTGATTCCTCTATGTAAATCAGCTAATTTTAATTTTTCTCTATCAAGCATGCCTCTTTCTTTTTTGGTCAAATTTTTATATATTGATGAGGAATCCTTTTCTAAAAGCTTTAACCTTCTAATACTTTTCTTGATAGTTGAATAATTTGTTAGTGTCCCTCCTAACCATCTTTCGGTAATATAAAACATACTACAATGGTCAGCTGAAGATTGTATAGCATCTTTAGCTTGAGATTTAGTACCAACAAATAAAATATTTCCTCCGCCCTCTACTATTTTATTTAATTGACCTAGAGCTTTATCTAAATATTCAATTGTCATATCCATATTTATTATATGAACACCATTTTTTATAGATAGAATAAACTTTTTAAATTGAGGATTCCATTTACTTACAGGATGGCCAAAATGTGCTCCTGATTTAATTAAATTTTCTACATTCAATATATTAATACTCCTATTTTTATCTTTTTGAGAATTGGAATTTTTTTCTTGCACCAGGCTGCCCAGGTTTTTTTCTCTCAACTACACGTGCATCTCGAGTTAACATACCTGCCTTTTTCAATACTGCCCTACAAGAAGGATCAATTTGCTCTAATTTCTTTGATAATCCTAATCTAACTGCACCTGCCTGACCTGATAAACCACCTCCTCTAACATTAACAATAAAATCAAATTTACCAGTAAAATCAACAAGTTCTAAAGGTTGACTAAGCATCATTACCAAAGTATCTCTTTTAAAATAATCCTTTGCTGAACTATTATTAATGATAATCTTACCATTACCTTTTTTTAAATTTATTCGTGCAATAGAAGATTTTCTTCTACCAACATTTATTCTATCGTTTTTCAATTTATATCTCCATTAATTTAGGATTTTGAGATTGATGAGGATGAGAATCTCCATTATATACTTTTAAATGATTAATTAATTTTCTTCCTAATCTATTATGAGGCAACATACCTTTTATTGCTTTAGTAATCACAAATGTTGAATCTAAAGTTTTATAAAGTTTAGTTTTTGTTCCACCTGGGAATCCACTATGTCTCCAATAAGCTTTTTTCTCTTCTTTATTACCAGTTACTTTAATTTTATCAGCATTAATAATAACTACAAAATCACTCGCATCAATATTTGGAGTATAATTAACTTTATTTTTCCCCCTTAGTATTGTTGCAACCTTAGAAGATAATCTTCCTAAAGTTTTATCTTTAGCATCAACTAAGTACCAATCCCTACATATATCTTTTTTCTTTATAGATTCAGTTTTCATAATAATATTTTTTACCTTTATATACAGCCGATAAATTTATGTGGAGATTAGTTAATAAGTCAAGTAATTTAAATAATAAAAAAAATATTTTAATCTAGATGATTTGAAATAAATCCTTTATTAATAGTATACTCAATTTTACTAGTAAGTCTTTTACCTAATAATGGCGTATTTTTTGATTTAGACTGAATATGTTTTTCAGAAAAAATCCAACTTTTATCTAAATCAATAATATTAAGCTCAGGCTCAGTTCCTACTTTTATAGGATTTGGTTTTATACCAATAATCTTACTAGGATTAAATGAAAATAAATCTATAATTGAATTAAATGACATGCTTTCTTTTAATAAAGTTGAATAAACAATAGCAAACGCTGTTTCAAAACCTATCATACCACATGCAGCATTACATATATCTGTTTCTTTATCCTCAATTGAATGTGGAGCGTGGTCTGTCGCAATACAGTCTATCAGTCCAGATTTTACTGCATTCAATAAAATTTTCTGATCTTTTTTAGATCTAATTGGAGGGGCAACTTTAGAATTTGTATTATAGTCTAATAAAATTTCATCATTTAAACAAAGATGATGAGGAGTGATTTCACAAGTTATGTCAACCCCTTTTTCTTTAAATAATTTTACAACTTCTATGGTATTAGCTGTTGATACATGGGGAACATGTATTTTACCTGCTACATATTCAGCAATAGATAAATCACGAAAGACCATTGTTGATTCTGATATATATGGATTTCCTGGCAAGCCAAGCTTCAATGAGCTTTTACCTTCATTCATTATTCCTTCATTAACCAAAAAGTTATCTTCAGCATGATTGATAACAGGAATATTAAATAACTTAGAATATTCAAGAGCCATTCTTAAAATCTGAGAATTTTTAACAGGAATACCATCATCTGATATAGCAACAGCACCTGCATTTACCATTTCTCCAATTTCTGACATTTCTTTTCCATCTTGATTCTTAGTAATTGATCCAATTGGATAAACATAAATAGGCAATTCTTCTGATTTTCTATTTATAAAATTTATTAATTCAGGAGAGTCTATTACAGGATTCGTATTTGGCATACAACAAACTCTTGTATAACCTCCATAAAAGGCTGATTTAGACCCTGAATTTAAATTTTCTTTATATTCGTAACCTGGCTCTCTAAAGTGTGCATGTAAATCTATGAAACCATTAGTCACTATTTTATTTGAAGCATCTATTATTGTATAACTAGAATTAGATTCTATTTTTTTACTAATTTCAATTATCTTATTATTCCTAATAAGAATATCTGCCGTTTTATTTAATTTTATAAATGGATCATAAATTTTTCCATTTTTTATTAATATATAACCTTTTATTTTTTTTATGTTATGATTTAAGGTCATTATTTCCTAATAATAAATATAAAACACTCATTCTTACTGCAACTCCATTTAAAACTTGGTTTAAAATAATAGCTTGATCGCTATCTACCACACTACTATCTATCTCAACTCCTCTATTAACTGGACCTGGGTGCATAATAACAATTTCTTTTTTATGCTTTTTGATTCTATCTGATGTTATACCAAAGAGTCTCCTATATTCTCTAATTGAAGGAATAATCCCAACACCCATTCTTTCTCTTTGAATTCTAAGAACATTAACAACATCAGCCCACTCAATTAAATTATCAACATCATATTCTACCTTAACATTTAAATCTTCAATATCTTTTTGAATCAAATGAGGAGGTCCACATACTTTTACTTTTGCACCTAATTTCACAAGCCCAAATATATTAGATAAAGCTACCCTACTATGTAGTATATCACCTATAATTCCAATTTTTAAATTCTTGATTTTACCAAAATGCTCTTTAATTGACATCATATCTAAAAGAGCTTGAGTAGGATGTTCGTGAGTTCCATCTCCAGCATTAACAATAACTGAATCAACATAATTTGTTAATTGAATACATGAGCCTGGTATAGGGTGCCTCATAACAACACAATCAATCTTCATTGCATGAATGTTTTGAATTGTATCTTTTAAACTTTCTCCCTTTTTGACACTTGAAGAACTAGATGCAAAATTTATAATATCAGCAGATAATCTTTTCTCAGCTAACTCAAATGAAATCTTTGTTCTCGTAGAATTTTCAAAAAATAAATTTACTATATTCTTACCTGTTAAAGAGGGAACTCTCTTTATTGGTCTATCTAAAACCTCTCTAAATAAAAACCCTGTATCAATGATTTCATTTATATCGTTACTAGAAATATTTTCAAGGCCAATTAAATGTTTAGATTTCATTCTTTTTTTCCACTAAAAAGACTTCATCTTTTTTATCAAAACCTTTAACATAAACATGAACTTGTTCATCATTAGAAGAAGGTATGTTTTTACCTATATAATTCGCTTTAATTGGAAGTTGTCGATTTCCTCTGTCAATCAAAACAGCTAATTGAATTGAAAGAGGCCTACCATATGAAAAAATCTCATCCATAGCAGCTTTTATTGTTCTCCCCGTATACAAAACATCATCAACCAGAATAATATGATATTTACCCATATCAATATTAACCTTAGAGGGTCCGATTTTATGAGAACCTAAATTACTCAAAAAATCATCTCTATAAAAAGTTACATCAATGTAACCTGATTCAATTTTTTCACCTTTTATTTCAAGAATTTTTTCAACAATTCTATTTGCAATAATATCGCCTCTTGATTTAATACCAATAATACATATATTTTTAAGATTATTATTTTTTTCAATTATCTCGCAAGATAACCTTTTTATAATATTTTCTATTTTATCAGTATCTAATAATAGATTTTTTTTCATTTATAATACCAAAGGAGAATATAGAAATTAAGGTTAATCACTTTCTATATCTCGTATAGTTTTAAAGTAATTTATACTTATAATATAAATAGATTTTATTTACAAATGAAGTTTTTTAACTTTATTGATAAGTAAAAAATAAATAATGAAAAAAATACTCGATCAATACATACTAAAAAAATTTTTTGTTAATTTCATATACATAATTCTATCATTTACAATTATCTTTATTATAGTTGATATTATTGATAATATTGATAAATTCATTTCAAGAGGACTTTCTAATAAAGAAATGTTTGACTACTACTTACTATCAATTCCATGGTACGTAAGCATTGCTTTACCAATGACCTTATTAATAGCAACAGTTATTACTTTTGTAACACTACAAAAAAATAATGAAATTACAGCTTTAAAAGCATCTGGAATTAGTATTTATAGAATAAGCTCATCATTAATAATAATTGGAGTGGTTTTTTGCTTTATATCATTTTATTTTGAAAATATTATTGTTATGAATACTTTCGATAAGAAAATACCAATCGAAAAAAAACTTAACAATAAAAAAATATTCACAACTAAAAAAAATGATATATATTATCATTTAGATGACGCTTTTTTAGCAATTAAAAACTACAACTACAATAATGATATTGGTAGAAATGTATCAATTCAATTTTATAATGGAGCTGATTTAGTTTCTAGAATTGACGCTGAAAAAATGATTTGGAATAAAGAATTAAAAAGCTGGGAATTAAAAAAAATAAATATAAGAAAATGGATAAATGGAAAAGTATCATTTACGAATAAACCAGATTCATTAATTAATATCAAAGATTTAAATCCATCAATTATAAAAAAAGACAACATAAATCCAGAAGAAATGAATTACTGGGAATTATCTTCTTTTATAAGTAAACTAAAAAATAAAGGATTAAGTTATACAAGATGGTCCGTTAATAAATATTTCAAAACAGCCTTTTGTTGCAGTTCATTAATTATGATATTGTTTGGAATAACTCTATCAATAACTAGCCCTAAAAGTAATTATACTACAGGTATTGGATTAAGCATAGTAGTCATATTCCTATATTATTTATTTATTAAATTAGGTCAAAGTTTAGGATATAACGCTATTTTATCACCTTTTTTATCAGTTTGGTTTGTAAATATATTATTTATTATCTTTGGAACGTTCATGCTTTTAAAAACAAGGACATAAGCCTACTATAATATGAAAATTATAAATTATTTTTTTATACTAACAATTTTTTTAATTACTAGCTGTGAAAATAACCCAACAATATATACTGATTGTGCAGGAGAAATAAATGGCTTATCTATTGAAGATAATTGTGGTATTTGTGATAATGATCCAACAAACGATTGTATTCTTGATTGCAATAATATTTGGGGAGGAAATACATTATATGATGAATGTGGTATTTGTGGAGGCAATGGAAAATTAAATTGTGAAGATGAATGCATTAATCAAAATGAAGGTGGAAACTATATTGGGGATGGAATAGATTGCTTAGGGATTTGTAATGGTAGTGCAATTATAGACGAGTGTAATGTTTGTAATGGACCAGGAGAAGTTTATTTTTGTGGTTGTTCAGGATTAGAGTCTGGTAAATGTGATTGTGATGGTAGTGAATTAGACTGTAATAATGAATGCGGTGGAGATGCAACCTTAGACTGCAATAATGAATGCGGAGGTTCTACAGTCATAGATGAATGCGGAGTTTGTGGTGGTAATGGAGCTGAAGACAATTTTAATTGTGATGGAACATGCATAGCTTCTGGAAATAACCTAGATGAAACCGGATATGATGAATGTGGAGTTTGTGGAGGAGATAATAGTACCTGCTCTAGTGAATTTGATGGATGCAATTTGCCTGTAAACTATATTTATTGTTTAACTGGCAATGTATATTACAATATAGATTTTAATATTACAGGATTTCAATGGAATGTTCAAGGGGCAAATGCTAGCGCTGCCTCAGGTGGTGATGCTGCTTCAGCTGGATTTTTTTTACAAACAGGAAATAATACAGTTATAGGTTTTTCTTTTTCAGGTTCTAATATACCTGCTGGATGTGGAATCTTAACAAATCTAACTTTAGATACAGAACCTAGCACATTTACTAATATTGAATTCGAAGATGATTCTAATAATCCTTTTTTTCAGCCTACAGTAAATTACTATTCAGAATAACTAATATCTATAATCCTTATTTTTAAAAGGACCCCTTTTATTTACACCAATATATTTTGCCTGTTTTTCTGTAAGTACAGTTAATTTTGCATCTAAATGATTTAAATGTAAAGATGCGACCTCTTCATCTAAATGTTTAGGTAAAACATGAACACCTAAATTAAAGTCTTTATTCCAAAGTGCTAATTGAGCTAAAACTTGATTAGTAAAAGATGTTGACATCACAAAAGATGAATGACCTGTAGCGTTACCTAAATTAACAAGTCTTCCTCTTGACAATAAAATAATTGAATGTCCATCTTTGAATTCAAATCTATCAACTTGTGGTTTTATATTAAACTCTTTAATTGAATTATTATTCTCTAAATATGAAACTTCAATTTCATCATCAAAATGACCGATATTACAAACAATAGCATTATTTTTCATTTCTTCCATGTGTTTACCAGTTATAACATCACAATTTCCAGTTGAAGTAATAAAAATATCACCAAATTTTGCAGCATCATCCATAGTAATTACTCTAAAACCTTCCATTGCAGCTTGCAGTGCACAAATAGGATCAACTTCTGTTACATAAACTACTGCTCCATACCCTTGCATTGACTGTGCACAGCCTTTACCAACATCCCCATAACCACAAACAACAATTTTCTTGCCTGCAAGCATAATATCTGTTGCTCTTTTTAATCCATCTGCCAATGATTCTCTACAACCATATTTATTATCAAATTTTGATTTTGTTACTGAATCATTAACATTTATTGCAGGAAAAGACAATTTATTTTCTTTAAACAATTCATACAATCTTAATACACCCGTTGTTGTTTCTTCAGAAACTCCTCTTATATTAGATGAAAATTCAACATCATTATTTAATATATATCCAGTCAAATCTCCTCCATCATCTAATAACAAATTTGGCCCTTTACCGTTAGGAAATTTTAACGTTTGTTTAATACACCACCAATAGTCATCCTCTGATTCATTTTTCCATGCAAAAACTGGAACTCCCTCTTTTGCAATAGCTGCAGCTGCGTGGTCTTGCGTTGAGTATATATTACAAGAAGACCACCTAACTTCTGCGCCTAAATCAATTAGTGTTTCAACTAATACTGCTGTTTGAATTGTCATATGTATACAACCAGCAATCCTTGCTCCTTTAAGAGGTTTTTTATCTTGATATTTTGAACGCAGAGAAATTAATCCTGGCATTTCCTTTTCAGCTAATAAAATTTCTTTTCTTCCAAAATCTGCCAATTTAATATCTGCTATTTTAAAATCTTTATTTAACGTTTTTTTAGAATCAATCATGACTTTTCATAAACTCCTTTATTTCATTTATCATATCTGTTTTTTCCCATGAACAATTATTTTCTCTTCCAAAATGACCATAAGAAGCAAATCTTTTATACATTGATTTTTTCAAACCAAGTTTTGATATAATCTGGCTAGGTTTTAAATCAAATATTTCTTTTATCATTAACTCAATACTTTCGTTAGAATGATTACTCGTATTAAAAGTATCAACATTAATAGATGTTGGATTTGCTACTCCAATACAATAAGATAATTGGACTTCACATCTTTCTGCTATTTTTGAAGCAACGATATTTTTAGCAATATATCGCGCCATATAGGCTGCCGATCTATCAACTTTTGAGGGGTCTTTACCTGAAAAAGCTCCACCACCGTGCCTAGAATATCCTCCATATGTGTCAACTATAATTTTTCTTCCAGTTAACCCTACGTCTGCTATTGGCCCTCCTTCAACAAACCTTCCAGTACCATTTACAATAAATTCATTATCATAACTAATATTATAATCACTAAGAACAGGTAAAATAACATTTTCAATAATATTCTTTTCAATAAATCGATGTTCTTCATTTATATTTTCAAATTTTTCTAACATATCTTTATGTTGAGTTGCAATAACAACTTTTTTAACTTTATTCGGAAGATTATCTGAACTATATTCAACAGTAACTTGACTTTTTCCATCAGGTTTTAACCAATCTAATTTTCCATTCTTTCTAACTTCAGTTAATTTCTTTGTTAATGAATGTGAAATCATAATAGGTAAAGGCATTAACTCCGTGGTTTCATTGCAAGCATATCCAAACATCAATCCTTGATCACCTGCACCCTGATCTTTATCTTCATTTTCATTTACTCCTTGAGCAATATGAGGACTTTGTTCTTTAATAATAATACTAACATCATAAGTACCATTGTCTTTATTAAGATCAAATTCACTATACCCAATCGATTCAATAGTATTAATAGCAATTTCTTTATAATTAATATGATTAGAAGTAGTTATCTCTCCAGAAACAATAACTTTACCCATAGTAACCATTGTTTCACAAGCAACTCTAGCATTTTTATCTTTTAATAATATAGCATCTAATATAGAATCAGAAACTAAGTCACAAACTTTATCAGGATGTCCTTCAGTAACTGATTCTGATGTAAATAAATATTTTTTTAACATAAAATAAATTTCCTTTTAAACTAATGGTCCAGAATTTATTAAATATTCTACCTTCTTACCATATATTTTAAAGTTTTCTTTAAATTGAGCAGATAAGCTTATTGCTTCCTTGCTATATGATTCTTTATCTTTCCAAGCATTAATAGGATTTAATATTTTCTTATTAACACCTTTTACATAATCAGGGATTGATAATCCAAAAAACTTCTCTTTTGTATAATATGTATTGTCTAATAAACCACCTAATATGGCATTAATCATTAATCTTGTATTTTTAATAGAAATTCTTTTTGCACCTGATGATGGGTTTCCCCCAATCCAACCAGTATTTACAAGAAATACTTCAACATTATGTTTTTTTATTTTCTTATTTAATAATTCGGCATATACAAGAGGATGTAAGGTTAAAAAAGGACCTCCATAACATGGAGAAAATGTTGCTACTGGCTCTGAGACACCTCTTTCTGTACCTGCAACTTTCGCAGTATATCCACTAATAAAATGATACATTGTTTGATTATTGTCTAATTTTGATATTGGAGGTAGTACACCATAAGCGTCACAGGTTAAAAAAATAATTTTATTAGGATGACCAGCTTTGCTATCTTTATTAAATGATTTCAATGAATTTTGAATATGATTTAATGGATATGAAACTCTAGTATTTTCAGTTTTTGAATGATCATTAAAATCAATTATTCTACTATTAGAATCATAAACAACATTTTCCAATAAAGCACCAAACTTTATTGCATCATAAATATCAGGCTCAGCTTTTTTATCAAGTTTAATTGTTTTAGCATAACAACCTCCTTCAAAATTAAAAATGCCACTTTTTGACCAACCGTGCTCATCATCACCTATCAGGGGTCTATAAGGGTCAGTCGATAATGTTGTTTTACCTGTACCACTTAAGCCAAAAAACAATGCAGTATTATTAAAATTTTTAGCAACATTTGCTGAACAATGCATAGATAGGACACCCTGTAATGGTAAAAGATAATGGAGTACTGAAAAAATACCTTTTTTCATTTCTCCTCCATATTCAGTTCCACCAATAATTGCAATTCTCTCTTTTAAATTAAAAATAATAAATACCTCAGAATTCATACCATCTTTTATGAAATCATCGTTAATAATATCTGAAGCATTAATAATGGTAAATTCTGGTTTAAATTTCTTAGAATTATTATCTAGGTTTATAAACATATTTCTACAAAATAAATATTGCCAAGCCTTTTTAGCTACAACTCGAATTGGTAATCTGTACATATCATCTGAACCAGCATAACCTTCAAACACATATACATCCTTTTTATCATTTTTATAATAATTTAATATTTTATTATAAAGCTTATTAAAAATCTTAGTATCTATTTTTTTATTTACTGGTCCCCACCATAAATTATTTTTTGAATAATCTTCCTCCACAAAATATTTGTCATCTGGCGATCTTCCTGTAAATTCACCTGTATCAATCATCATAGCTCCAGATTTACCTATTTGACCTTCCCCCGATTTAAGAATATGTTCATAAATAACCTGAATAGGTGGATTTGTTAAAACATTATTAATTTTTTTAATTAATTCATCATTCATAATATCTCCTAGCCATCTGGATGTGATTTTTTATACACTTTTTTTAATTTATCAATTCCAACATGAGTATAAATTTGTGTTGAAATTAAATCTTCATGTCCTAACATATCTTTAACTGAAATTAAATCAGCTCCATTCTCCAATAAATGTGTAGCAAAAGAATGCCTGATTGAATGTGGACTTAATTTTTCATTATCAGATATTAATTTTAAATATTTTTTAACTATATTAAAAAGTGTTTTATCACTAATATAATTAATACTACTTTTCTTAATTGGTGGATATAAATAGAGGCTATTTGAAAATTTAAACTTACTTCTCAAGGACATATAATTATTCAATGCTTTTAATGCCTTATCACCTAAAATAACATATCTTTCTTTAGAGCCTTTTCCTATTACCTTAATAATTCGTTTAGAGAAATTAATATTTTCTAATTTTATTTGTGCCAATTCTGAAATCCTAATTCCAGTTGAATATAAAATTTCCAGAATTGATTTATCTCTAACTCCATTACTTTTATTTAAATCAGGCAAATCCATTAATTTATTTATTTCATGCAATGATAATAAATATGGTAGTTTTTTTGTTGTTTTTGGCAACTGAATAAATTCAGAAATATTTGTTTTAATTAATCTATTAAATGATAAATATTTATAAAATGATTTAACTGATGATATCTTTCTTTGGATAGTTTTTTCATCAATTTTAGACTTAAATAATTTTTGAATATAATTTTGTAACAATTCCAAATTAACATTTTTTATATTTAAAAAATTATCATATTCAAAAATATAATCGGAGAAATCAAACAAATCTTTTTTATATGCTCTTATAGTATGTTTTGAAAATTGCCTTTGATTTAATAAATAATCTAAAAATTCAGATAATATCTTTTTATTTATATTCATTCAACTTATTTAATGTATTAATAAAATCATTTGGATAGGGGGCTTCAAAAACCATATTTTTTTTAGTTTTTGGATGTCTTAATTCTATTCTTCTTGCATGTAAAGCAAACCTATTAATTTTTGCTAATACATTTAAAATATTTTTTCTATCTTTTTCATGATACCCACCAATAATACTATCACCACCATTATATAAATCATCCTTTATTATTGGATGTCCAATAGAAGATAAATGAACTCTAATTTGATGGGTTCTTCCAGTTAATGGAAATATTGTTACAAAACTGAGAGGTATTGAATACAGTATATCCGATTTCACAGTTGATATAGAATTTTTTCCTTTATTATCAAATAATCTAAATTTGAGTCTATTTCTTGGATCTCTTCTTAAAAAACCTCTGATCTCTTTTCTCTCATTTAAATTTCCCCATGTAATCGCTTTATATTCTTTATTTATTTTTCTGTTAGCAAACTGTTCACTTATATAATAATGAGATTCATTATTTTTAGCAAATACAATTACTCCTGAAGTATCTTTATCTAATCTATGAATAACACCGGGTCTATCATTATCCATCATTGATAAATCCTTACAATAATCTAAAACTCCATTTAATAAAGTAAACTCTTTGTTTCCTATGCCAGGATGTACAACAATGTCTGAATCTTTATTTATTACTAATATATGATTATCTTCATATATAATTTTCAACTTCATTTTTTGAGGTTCTAATGATAGTGTTTTATTCCTAAAATCTTGCGTATTAATCTGTATAATTTGATTCAGTTTTAATTGAAATGAAGATTTGACAGAGAAATCATCAACTAAAACTAGATTATTATCTATCATTTTTTGAATATTTGTTCTAGATAGATTTGGCAACTCACCTTTTAAATACTTATCTAATCTTAATGGAGTATCTAAATTATATTTAAATGTTTTTTTCAATTGACTTATTTGTTTTATTCATAAAAAAATTATACACAAATATAAACAAACCAATCGATATAGATGCATCAGCAACATTAAAAATATACCATCTATAATTATTAATTCCCATATCAATGAAATCAATAACTCCATTATAATTAAAATATGGTATAAAAACTAAAATTCTATCAATACAATTACCAATAGCACCACCTAAAATAAATGCTAATGGGAACATATCTAAAGTTTTATTATTTATTGATATAATTAATTGATAGTATATGAAAAAAATTGCTAAGACAGTTGCTATTGTAATGTATAAATGATAACTACTTGTATCTATTCCAAAAGCTATGCCAGGATTTTCAATAAAAGTAAATCTTAAAAAATCACCTAAAATATTAACATTGGTATAAAATAATTGTTGATGAATGAAATATTTTTTTACAAGGATTTTAGAAAGTTGATCAAAAAAAACTACTATAATAGGAATGAAAATGATTTTCAATTATCTATTGCTCTTACAATCAAAACACTTCTTAGTATGTGGAACTTCCTCTAACCTTTCTTTCGAAATAATTTTATTACATTCCTCACATATTCCAAAGGTAGAATCTTTTATCATAACTACAGTTTTATCTAAATAATCTAAAAATTTTTTATTTCTTGCAATCATATAGTACGCTTTTTCTAATTCAACGTGATCAGAGCTTGCATCAGCCATATGAGATGAATATATCGCATTAGAAGTAGATTCTTTTAATATTTCATCAGCCTTTTCTTTGGCATCATTTATTTCAGAAAGCAAAACTTTTCTTTTTTCATTAATTAGTTTTTGAAAATATTTCAAATCTTCTTTTTTCATTTTTACTTCAGACATATTTCACCCTATAACTTTATTAATTAATAAATCAATTTTTTCAGAATTTATAGTAATTTTCTCAAAATTACTACTTTTTATAGCATCAATTTTACTTAATTTAACACATAATGTTTCATTTTTAAAATAATCCATATTTTCTTCAATAGCTGAAAATAGATCTGATGAACACTTAATATGAATATTAATTCTATTTTCAACTTCAAAGTTTAATTCTTTTCTTGAATTTTGAACTGTTCTAATCAAATCTCTAACTAGACCCTCATTAATAAGTTTTTTAGTCAATGATATGTTTACAGAAACAACAATATCATTATTTTCAGATAAAGAATAATCACCAATAGGCATCGGCTTAATTTCTACCTCATCTTTATTAATAATAAAACTAGTTCCATCAAAATGAAAATCATTATTATTATCTAATTTTGTAGTAAACTCATCAAAATCAATCATAGAAATTAACTCGACTACTTTTTTAATATCACTACCAAATTTCTTTCCTAGTAAATTAAAATTTGGTTTAATCTGATATTTAACAATATCTTTTTTATTTTTTACAAAGAAAACATCCTTTACATTGAGCTCTTCTTGAATCTGATATTTATTCTTTTCAATAAAATCAATATTATCATTATTTATATAAACTTTAATATCTGATAAAGGCTGCCTTATTTTTAAATTACATTTATTTCTTGCTGATCTACCTAAAGATACTATTTCTTTAATAGCATCAACATCTTTTACTAATTTTTCATTAATAAAATCATTATTTACTATTGGAAAATCACATAAATGAATACTTGATTGAGAATCTTGCTTAACCTTTACGACTAAATTATTATATATTTCATCTGTTACAAATGGAATAACAGGTGCTAAAGTTTTAATATACATAACTAAAACATTATATAATGTTAAATATGCACCATGTTTATCTATATCATTTTCAGATTTCCAAAATCTTCTCCTATTCCTTCTAACATACCAATTTGATATATCATCTAAAATCAAAGAGGCTTCATTCATTAATTTAAATAACTCATAATTCTCATAATATTTTTTAGACACATCAATAAAGTTATTCATCTTAGCTAGAATCCATTTATCTAATATAGAAAGTTCAACATCCTCAAAATTGTACTCATTTGGATTAAATCCATCCAAATTTGCATATGTTACAAAAAATGAATATGTATTCCATAGAGTAATTAGTTTTTTTCTAATTTCATCAGAAATCTCATACCCAAATAATAAATTCCTTTCAGGATTTTGACTAGCATACAACCATCTCATAGTATCTACACCCATTTTTTCTGCAGCATCATCAAACCAAATTGCATTTCCCCATGACTTATGCATATCTCTTCCTGTTGAATCCTTAACAAACGCATGACCTAATAAGGTTTTAAACGGTGCTTTAGACTCCATAGTAGTTGACATAGCCAACAATGAATAAAACCAATTTCTAAATTGTCCAGGAAAACATTCAACCACAAAATCTGCTGGAAACCATTTGCTCCAATATTCTTTATTATTTGAATAATCCAGTGTTGAATAGGGAACAATACCTGCATCGAGCCAAGGATTTCCTACATCTTCTATTCTAGTACCAATTAAACCTGTTTTTGGATGTTTTATTTTGACTTTATCAATCCAAGGTCTATGTGGACTATGGCCTTCAAATTCTTCCCATCCTTCTACACATAATTCTTTTAATTCTTCTTTAGAACCAACAACAAAAAAAGTACCATCTTCAAATCTCCAAATAGGTAAAGCTAACCCCCAAAATCTTTTTTTAGAAATCATCCAATCACCCATATTTGTCAACCATTCAATTTCTCTATCATGACCCCACTCAGGAATCCAATTAATATCACCAACAATATTTTTTATATCATCTCTCCAATCCATATTAATATACCATTCATCAACAGATCTATATACTAATTCATCTCCAGATCTCCAACAATGTGGATATATATGTGGATATTTTTCAACATATAACAATATATCTTTTTCTTTTAAATTATTTAATATCAACTCAGTAGTTTCAGGGTTTGTAGCTAACATTCCTTTTAAAAATCCGAAACCATCAATATATTTAGATTCATTATTTAATGGTGCAATTTCAACTAAATTATTTTTTTTACCAATTTTATTATCTATTGAACCACAACCTGTAGCAATATGGACAATACCAGTACCTTCACCTGACACTACAACATCACTTCCTTTACTATCTTTTCCTCCATCAATAATCATATGACAAGCTTTAGCTGTCAAACCTTTAGATTTTAAGTCATCTTTTATAAAAGGATGTCCTCCTGCATAACTTTGTGCATCTAATTCATCAAAAGGTCCTATATATTTCCAACCTAACATATCCTTTCCTTTAACTGTATCAATTATTTCATAAGATCCTCTTTCTTTAAAAATTTGTTCAAGTGTTTTTAATTTAGGAACACCAGCTAACCATTGCTTTTTATCTTTAAATTGTTTGTCTAATCTTTGAAATTTAAAATTTTCTTTTGCAAAATAAAATATAGAGCCATCTTCAGTCTTTAATTTTAAATATTCTAAATCAATATTTACAGCTGCAGAAATATTTGAAGTTAATGTCCAAGGAGTTGTTGTCCATACTAATAAATATTCATTCTCTTTTTCTATAAGTGGAAATTTTACAAAAACTGATTTATGTGCAACCAATTTCCTGCCTTCTATAATTTCCATCTGCGAATAAGAAGTACCTGACCGTCCTGACCAAGGGACAACATCTGTACCTTTATATATTTTATTTTTATTATATAATTTTTTTAAAAAAGACCAAATAGTATAATTATTTTCATCAGACATTGTATAATATGAATTTTCCCAATCCATCCAATAACCTAGTCTTTTTGATTGCTCAGTTTGAATAGATGAATATTTTTCTACTCTTTCTTTACATAAATTCACAAACTTTTCAATACCAAAATCAATAATATCTTTTTTAGATTTAAATCCTAACTCTTTTTCAACTTCTACCTCAACCCACAATCCTTGACAATCAAATCCATTTTGATATCTCAAATCATACCCTTGCATTGCATGATATCTTTGAAAAACATCTTTCAAAGTTCTACCCCATGCATGATGAACTCCCATTGGATTATTTGCTGTTATCGGACCATCAAGAAATGACCAAGGCTTTTTATCCTTGTTTTTTTGCCTTAATTGATTAAAAGTATCATCTTTGTTCCATTTATCTAGGACCTTATGTTCTAAATCAATGAAATTGATTTTACTTGTTACATTATTAAATTTCTTCTTTGACATATATGCTTATAATTGAAGAGATAAGTTAGTATTTTTTTATATCTTAAAAAAACAAATACTAATAAAAAATGTTAAGAATTTGCTAAAAACTTAAAAGCATATAACAATTGTTCAGCTGTTAGATAATAATACTTTCCTATTTTAAATAATATACTAGTAGTATCTTTATAATTAGTATCTTTAATAAGTGAATATTCAAATATCAATTTATTATTTGAATCATATCCAATCTTATTAAATTTATACTTTCCTATTCCACAAGAAGTATTAATTATTAAAAAAGGTTGTTCTATGCATATCTCTTTTAAAGATTTTTTACTTGAAACTATTTTAATATTTACATTTAGAGATTTCATAATAACTCCCTTTTTTAGAAGTTATAATGCAGACAATTAATAAATTGTGATATAAAACATATTTTTAAAAAATGTGTTTTATATCAATTTTTACCATATAAAGGGTATAAATTTCTTAGTCTTAGATTTATATTGTTTGAAATCAGAATATTTAGATAAAGATTTATCTTTTTTATACATATTAGGCAACCATATAAAAACAACAAATAATAGTAATGCTATTAATGGGGCCCAATCTAGAGCTAACAATGAGAAACCCAGATAAATAAATAATTCTCCTAAATAATTAGTATTTCTTAATGAACTAAACATTCCATCATCAATTAAATGACCTTCTATTAGTTTAAGCTGAATAAATTTTTGCATATCTGAAGTAAAATGAAGGAAAATACCTAAAATATAAATAGTCAAACAAAAGAAAATATAAATTGGATAGATTGGTATAGAAAATGGTAGAATACTATTTCCTGAAATAATTATATATGGAGAAATCCAATATAAACTAAGACCTAGCCATATAAATAATCCATATGATAAATTTGTTTTATTCTCCCATTGTTTATCAGGAAATATTCTACTTTTTAAAATCCACAAATAGCCATATGTACCATGAAGAGCTAAATAAATCCATGCAATTAAATTATTCCAAGAATTAAAATAATACATTAACAATAAAATTGCTATTGAATTAAGTCCCTTATGTATATCTATAAAATGTTTTTGTTTCAAAAGATACCCCTTTAATTAAAATTAATATTTATCTCAATTTCTTTATCTAAACTATTATGAACTGGGCAGTGTTTACTAGCCCTTATTAAAAGGTTCTTATTTTTACTATCTATTCTTTTATCAAAAAAAATATCTATATTAATTTTAGATATTCGTCTAGGCCTTTCTGACATGTATTTTTCGATATTTGCATAAGTATTACCTAAATCTAAATCATGTCTTTTCCCTACAATACCCATAATTGTTAATAAACAGCTTCCTAAAGAAGATGCGACTAAATCAGTTGGAGAAAATTTTCTTCCTAAGCCATTATTATCTTTAGGTGCATCAGTTTCAATGCGTGATTTAGAGTTAATATGAAAAGAAGTTGTTCTTAATTCACCTAAATAATCTACTTTTATTTTAGACATCAGATGATATTATAATATTTACTAAGGTTACAATATCTAAAATATTGATAGTATTATCTAAATTCAAATCAGCAGCACAAAATTCATCTCCTGATACATCAGAAAAATTAACAACAATATTAACTAGATTCACTATATCTAAAATATTAATAACAGTATCAAAATTAATATCACCAGGTGAACACTGTATAGTGTATTCATAAAATCCTGTTCTATGATTATTACCTCTGTACATATTCCAATAATCAGATACATTAGAAGATTCTTTAATATCATAGACTATAACATCTCCAGTTGTTCCTGCTATAATTTCTAAATCATTATCTTGATCTATGTTACTTATTATAGGTGAAGATGTATATCCAAATGTATTTAAAGAAGGGAAACTATTATAAAAAACTAATTCTGAATATATATCATTTGAACTTTTTAACACATTCATCTTCCCAGATTCAGAGCCAAATATAATCTCAGAAATACCATCATCATCTAAATCATCAAAAACAACAGAACCAACTATTGGACCAAATTGATAACCCTCATTAATACCAATAGGATAACCTTCATATAATTGTCCATTTATATTTATTGCATACAATGTTCCATTTTCTGTACCAAAAAATATCATTAACCCATCATCAGATTCTAAAAATGATGGAGAAGTATAAATATCATCATCAGCTACAAAAGAAAATCTTAAGGTTCCATCATCTTCTATACCATATATAATACCATCAACTGAGCATGCAAGAATAATCATTGAATCATTATAATTAATAATTGATGGAGCACTTCTAATTTTATTAGTAGCTATAAAGGGAAAACCAGGTGCTATACTAGCATCATCATAAATAAGAAATATTTCATCATCTTCAGTCCCAATAACAATATCATCTTTATTATTATTATTAAAATCTGCTAAAGCTGGACCTTTTTGTGATTTAGATAAATCTAATGGAAAACCATCTACATCAGTTCCATCAATATTTACAGCAAACAATTTTGGTGATGATGAAAAAGAGCCAAATACAATTTCTAAATCTTCATCAGAATCCATATTACCAAGGGCAGGAGTTCCTACTAAAAATTTATTTGCATTATAATCTAGAAGTAAATTATCACTATCTAAAACATATAAATGTTTGCTTTTTGAAACGACAGCTATATCCACATTATCATCTTCATTAATATAACCTGAAGCAAATGAACCCCAAATTTGATTCCCTGTATCAAATGGGAATATATTGTTAGTTAATTCTTCGCCACTAGCATCCACCACATGAATTAATCCATTATTATCACCAAATAGAATTTGACTTTGGTTATTATTAAAAAAATCAATTACCAATGGGCTTGGTTTAATTTCACTATTAGTATCAAAAGGAAAACCTTCTTGATTTAGGGATACATTAATTGAGAAATTATAGGCTATTTCTTCAACTTGCTCAGTACCTAGATTATCAATGTAGCTTGATATTATATTCAGAATGAAAGAGTTGTCACCCAATATAGAATCATTAGATATAACTCCATCCAAAACAAATGTTGAAGATTGATTAACACCTATATTTCCAAAATTTATATCAGTAATATCAAATGTAACATTACTAGAATTTGAGATAGTTGCTTGAACATTATTTGCATCTATATAAAATGAATTATTAGAAATTGTAAAAATCAATTCAAATTCTTCTCCTGGATTTAAAATATTATCATTATCACCGTTTATTATACTTGTATTATCTGCAACTGCAAGTATCAATGAATTTTCTAAATTATCAAGCATCTCATTAACTTTTGTTGTTGCATAAGTTGTAGACCAACCTGAATCTTGATAGTAAACGGTCATTGTATGATCTATAAATACTGTGCTTGGGAAATAATTGCCTGTATTAAATAAATTCCATATTGGACTACCACTATCATCTGTTACCATAGGAATACCAGAAATTCCAGCATTTCCCCATTGATAACAGGAATAGGGTTGCCCTATATCTGCAAGAGATGTAAAAACGAATACATTATCATTATTATCATAAAGGGAATAAAAATTATCAAAACTTGATAAACTTGTATAACATGAAGGTCACCATGATGCTGACATCTCAATAACAGTAACATAATAATCACCACCATTCAAATCACCATTAAGCTCAGCTAATTGAAAAACTCCATCTCCATTAGGATCTAAATCAGATCCATAGCATATATCAAATTCCATATTTTGATGACCCATATTTATCTTATCTCCAACACTATATGTTGAACTAATACAAAATGATAATAAGACTAAAAGAAAATAATACATCATAATTACCTCATATTTTGAACGATTTTATGGCCAAAACCAACCAGCCTAATATATAAAACAAACCACCTATAGGAGTAATAGCTCCTAGCCATTTCATATCAGTTACTGCAAGAATATACAAACTTCCAGAAAAGAAAATAATTCCTATAATAAAAAACCAAATAGATAAATTAAAATCAATCTTTTCAACATTATGAGATAAAAGAGCGATAAAAAGTATACCTAAAGAATGAACAAACTGATAAAAAACTCCTGTTTGAAAAATAGAAAGAGAATATTCACTCAAGTGGTTCTTTAAAGAATGAGCACCGAATGCACCTAAAATAATCGATAACATCGCAAATAGCGAGCCTGATATTAAACCAATTTTAAACATCACTATCCAAATAATTTTTTAATTTTATTCCAAATCGATTGTTTTTTTTCTTTATTTTCAATTTTTGCTGATTTATAAGTTGTTTTATCAGACATTGTAGATAAAATTAATTCAGAATTCACTTTGGTATCATCATATTCAACTGTCATTGTAGAAGATTCAAAATCTACTTCACAATTCTTCATCCCTTCTAACTCACTTATTAAAGATTTAACTTTATTAGCGCAACCAACCTGACAATGCATGCCTTGAATTTTGTATGATTCAATCACATTTCCACAAAAAGTAAAACTAACAAAACATGCAAATAATAAAAATCTAGTTACAAACATAATATTTCCTTTCTATTAGATTTAATAACTCTTAAAATTAAAAAATAAAAAATATTATACATAATAATTTTACATAATGTTAATATTATATTTAATTTTTATATTACAATATGAATATAAATAAAGATATTAATAAGGAAAATAATAAAAATACAAATTTTATATCAATTATTTCTATTCTCATATTAGGAATCATTACACTAGGGGGAATATTAAATCATGAAAAACCTGAATTCCAAAAACCAAATACGCTAGAAGATAATATTATTTGGCTAGATTTAAATAATGATATGCTTGATATATGGATTGAATCTACAAATGATATTTATGGTATTCA